>FTDS01000472.1_pt1 | contig 13785 bp, 6 predicted proteins | sample 1639991 | NCBI WGS metagenome assembly FTDS01 (sample SAMEA3914869, study PRJEB12502) | metagenome | biome: forest; material: soil | place: USA | collected 2012-03-12 | depth 0.1 m
CCGCGCCATCATCCCTCCCCCCCCCCCTCTCCCCCCGCCTCTCCTCCCTCTCCCTACTCCGCCTCCTCTCTTCCCTCCTCCGTTCCCTCCTCCTCTCCCTCCTCTCCTCCCTCTCCATCTCCCTCATCTCCCTCTCCCTCTCCTCCACCTCCCGCCTCCTCCCCTTTTCCAACTCCCTCACCATCCTCGCCCCCCTCTGCATCAGCGCAAGCGGATCGCTCGCCCCCAACCTCGCCGCCGCCCTGTCCTTCCTTGCGGGGTCATCTCTTCCCCACACGTTCGTCTCAGTCACCCCCGGCGCCGCGGCCGACACCTCTCCCTCGCCCGACGCGTACCACGGCCCGCCGTCGGTCAGACCAGCGCCGTCGCGGCCGGCGGCGTTGACGAGCCGCATTTGGTACTGGTCTTTGAGCTCGCGGTCCTTGCGGGCGGTTTCGCGGGTGGCGTCGGGGTTGGGCTCGCGTGGCTGGGCCGGGGCGGAGAAGAGGGAGATGTGGCCGCGGTCGTCGACTAGGGGGGCTGAGGAGGAGGAGGAGGGGGTAGGTTTGTTGGTGGGGGTTGGTTGGGGGTGCCCGCTGGCGCGCTCGCGAGCGACGCGCATTTCAAAGTCGGTGTCGTCTTCGCCGTGGCGTTTGCGTTTGCGGCTGGCGCGGTCATCGTGGTGGCCGCGGGAGGGGAGTGCGTCGGGGGGTGATTCATCGTCAAGTGGGGGCGGGATCTCGCCGCGCAGGATGGCCAGGCGGCGGGCGGCGTCGACCTCCTGCATGCGCTGCTCGTCGGCCTCCTCACGGGCTTGGGCGGCGGCCTCGTCGCGGCGCACGCGGGCGATGTTGGCGGGGTTGTAGACGTTCCATGATTTCTTGCCGAGGAGGTGGCTGGCAGGGGTGTTAGTGCGCGGGTGTAGGGAGAGGGGACGGAGGGTGTGTGGTCTTACAGAGGCATGGTGGTTGGCGGCGGTCAATGATTTGGAGGTTGATGGTTGATGAATCCCAAGATGAGCTCGGGAGCAGGTTGCCTGGTAGCCAACCCTGAGAGCAACCCTGAGATGCACCTTGATGGTCAGGCAAGAGCTCGATAAGATGCCAAGACGGGACAGCGTTGCGCCGGCGGGGCCAAACACCCCACAAAGGCGCAGAGGCGGGGTGCGCCATGCTACAGTAAATCCGCTGCAAAGCCCGCTGTCCGGCACTGATCTCGACACTTCTCTGTCCGGCTTCCACTGCAACCGTGGCGGGCAACTGAAACGCTGCTTGTGCCAACAGCTCCAGCTGCGACGAGCCCGCCTCGCCCCGACATCGACATTCCCTTTTTATAGACGGCAACTTGCCTGTTGGACCTGCCTGCTGGGCCATCGCCTGTTTCTCGATCCCTGAGCACGAACGTCGACGAATACAAGAACACGCTGCGCCCCAGAGGCCACGTCTTGAGAAATCACGAGCTCCATCCATCGCCCATCCATCCATCCATCCATCCATCCATCCCTCCATCAGCAGCTGACCTCGACTCCCCACCCCCCCCGATACCCCCCGCCGCATCCCACCTCATCCCACCCCATCCCACCCCATCCCATCCCTCACACCGACCGGCCCGACGCACGCATCGCTTCTCGAGAGCCGCGACCAAGCAACCCCCTTCCCCACCATGGACCGCAACAACCCCTACGGCCGCCAGGGAGGCATGCCGGCCCGCCCGACTCCCGGCGGATACCCGCCCGCTCCCGCCGGCTACGCCCCCTCCGCTGGACGCCAACCCGCACAAGCACGCCCCCAGAACCCCTCAAGCGGCTACGGCGGCGGCGGATACGGCGGGGGTCCCTCTGCAGGGCAAGGCTATGGCGGCGGTGGTGGCTATGGCGGCAGTGGTGGCTTCGCGGCCGAACCCCCGCGGTCCTCATACCAGTCGGCGTCGGCGCCGGGGGCCAGGCGGGTGCGTCTCGGGCTCGCAAAGGTCCAGGACCCGACGCTGCAGTCGCAATACATCTTTAGCAACCTGTGAGTGAGCTTGACGAGCGCCATGAGGGCTCTCGGTCCCTGTGCTGTCCTTGCCTCGACCCCGCTGACCCGAACAACAGCGTCGCCGTCTCGCCCAACGACTTCCCCGCGAGCCGCGACGGCTCCGACCTGTACATTGGCCTCACCGGCGAAAAGGTCAACGGCACCTTCGTTGTCATGGCCCGTCCCACCCCCGGCTTCCCGGACGGCTGCATCAGCCTGACAGACCCCCAGCGCACATGGTGCGGCATCGGCTTGAGGGACGAAATCTATGGCGAGCTGTACGACCCCTTCAGCCAAGGCCCCGAAGCCTACCTCGGCTCCGTCGACATCATGGTCGGCTTCGCGTCCGCGTCCAACAAGAAGTGGACCGATGTCCCCTACGACCAGGACGAGCTGGCCGCCCTCGCCGTCGAGACCTTCCAAAACCACGTCCTGTCCCCCGGCCAGCGCGTTCTCCTCGATGTCCAGAACATCCCGCTGGCCCTCGATATCAAGACGGTCACCCTGGTCGACCTCGGCATGCGGGGGCGCCAGTCCGATGACCGCCCCGTCCTCGTCGACGGGAACGCCCGCGGCATCCTCACCAGCCAGGCCAGCATCACCTTCTACAAGGACCCCAAAACCCCCATCAAGCTCAAGGGCTCCAACAAGCGGCCCGCCGCCAACGCCATCATCAGCCCGGACTTCAAGTTCGAGGACATGGGCATCGGCGGCCTCGACACCGAGTTCTCCACCATCTTCCGCCGCGCCTTCGCCTCGCGCATCTTCCCGCCCGGCCTCATCGACAAGCTCGGCATCATGCACGTCAAGGGCATGCTGCTCTACGGCCCCCCCGGCACCGGCAAGACGCTCATCGCCCGCCAGATCGGCAAGATGCTCAACGCCCGCGAGCCCAAGATCATCAACGGGCCCGAGGTGCTCAACAAGTACGTCGGCCAGAGCGAGGAGAACATCCGCAAGCTCTTTGCCGACGCCGAGAAGGAGTACAAGGAGAAGGGCGACGAGTCGGGCCTGCACATCATCATCTTTGACGAGCTCGACGCCGTGTGCAAGCAGCGCGGCTCGGGCGCCGGCGGCGGCACCGGCGTCGGCGACAGCGTCGTCAACCAGCTGCTGTCCAAGCTCGACGGCGTCGACCAGCTCAACAACATCCTGCTCATCGGCATGACCAACCGCAAGGACATGATCGACGACGCCCTGCTGCGCCCGGGCCGCCTCGAGGTCCAGATCGAGATCTCGCTGCCCGACGAGTTTGGCCGCTCCCAGATCCTCAAGATCCACACCGCCAAGATGAAGGAGAACCAGGTCATGGGCGCCGACGTCGACCTGCCCGAGCTGGCCGCCCTGACCAAGAACTTTTCCGGTGCCGAGCTGAGCGGCCTGGTCAAGTCGGCCACCTCGTTCGCCTTTTCGCGCAACATCAAGGTCGGCACCATGGCCAGCGTCAGCGAGGACGTGGTCAACATGCAGGTGGTCCGGCAGGACTTCCTCAACGCGCTGAGCGAGGTGCGCCCCGCGTTCGGCGCCGACGACAGTGCCCTCGAGGACGCCATCCCGTACGGCATCATCCCCTTCTCGCCGAGCATCCCGGCCATCCTCAACGACGGCATGCTGTACGTCGAGAACGTGCGCCAGCAGGAGCGCCTGCGCCACACGGCCGTGCTGCTGCACGGGCCGCCCGCCAGCGGCAAGACGGCCATGGCTGCGCACATCGCCATGAAGTCGGACTACCCATTCATCAAGATCATCACGCCGGCGTCGATGGTTGGGTTCAGGGATGAGATGGCCAAGAAGGACCACCTGCACAAGATCTTTACGGATGCGTACAAGTCGCCGCTGAGCATGCTCATTATCGGTAGGCCCCCGTTTCCTCATTTTCCCCCTGTTCACCGCACTAACTTTACCAGACAACATCGAGCGCCTAATCGAATGGAACCCGGTCGGCCCGCGCCTCTCCAACTCCATGGTCCAAGCCCTCGTCACCCTCCTCCAAACCGCCCCCCCGAAAGGCCACCGCCTCCTCGTCCTCGCCACCACCTCGCAACTCTCCGTCATGGAACAACTAGACATCACGACAGCGTTCGACCGCCAGATCCGGGTTCCCGCTGTGCAAGACGCGAGGGAGATGGCCGCGGTGCTGAGCGCGTCGGGCGCGTTTGACGGGCCGGCGGATGTCAATGAGGTGATGAATAAGGTTGGGGAGTTTACGGGCTCGGAGAGGGTGGGGGTCGGGATCAAGACTATTTTGACGACGGCTGAGACGGCCAGGTTGAGTGCCGAGCCGGCGGATTGGTTCGCGGAACAGATTGCTGAGCAGATTGCGAGGTATAATCCGTTTAAGGGGGCAAATTGATTGGGTAGATGGTAGATGGGGGGAATAGAGGTGTTGGGTTGTTGGGTACGAATAATAGTGCTGTGCATGTGACCGTGCTGGTGTTGATCTGCGAGTGGTGTTTATGGGCGTTGGTGATGGTCCTGAGCATAGAGTGGGTGCCCAGTGGATTCTGTGACTGTGATGGCGGTAGAGTGGATGCCCATGGTGAGTCTCGTGTGGGTATACATGAGATGTGAATCATGACGCCTTATTCGTGGGAGTTATTCCGACCACGATCCAACCACATGGCCTTCCTCTCACACTATACCCCAAGAGCGTGGGGATCATCAAGGCTGATCGCCCCATCACCCCTCCAGCGTTGTCGTTGCTGAATCCTCTAAGGTCGTTCCCATACCCGCGAGTAGTCACTCCCCCACCTGCGTCATCACACATTACGGTAACTCGACAGAGTATCCGGCAGTTGTCCACTCCCCAACCCTACCTAACTAGTCAGGCACGAATCCAAACTTGGTAACTACATCGTACAAGTAGGTACAGAGTAAGTTCGGAGCCTCCCCAAATCCCGACCCGCCAGACCCGACCGATCGGCAACGGCGCCCCCTCCCCCTCGGAGCAGGCCGATCGCTTCCTGTTCCGCTGCCCGTTCGGGAGCGCCTTGGCCCCGCGAGCTGCGGCTGCTAACTGCTTGCAGAATGCTGTCGGGCCGTTGTGGGATGCCGTCACCGTCACCCTTGGTTAGTGAGGCTGGATTGGGGGTGCGAGGTGCTGGATTTGGGCATGGAAGTACCCTGGGGAGGGAGGGTTGCTAGCTGGATGGGGACACGTGGTCGGGCCGTTATACTCGTGAGATAGCTGTCACTACCGCCGTCACTTCACGCTGGGAGGGAGGGGAGTATGGAGGAGTGTGCCAAGAATGAAGCTAGTTATGAGTAGTGTGAAGTGAGTTGGGGATGATATTCACGGCTTACTCGAGTAGGGAGGTGGGTAGTTAGTGGTAACTGAGGAGGAGGAGGAGGGGCTTGGTGGTTAGGTAGGCTCGCGCACGAAAAGATGATGGACCTGCCTCTTTCAAGGCTGATCAGCCCTGCTGTATGTGTGCTGGATGGTGCTGGATGGTGTTGTCTGGTGATGGGATCTGGTTAGACGGCGGTTATCGTCAAGGCTGACGTCGGAGGGCGGCGGTGATCTCATCCCGATGGCTCACATCGTGGTACTGACTGGCCTCGTGGCCTGGTTCTTGGTGTGTGTGGTTCATCACCATCGTCATCACCGCCCATCATCTCTTCAACATGACTCCCCACTACGGCAGTTGCCTCCACGACAGATCCCCTTGTAGGTGTAGGAAATAGGTACACCGCCTTACCCAGCTCTGTACCTGCGTGTTTACTTGCCCCCTCTTCCGACTTGTTCGTGAACCCCCACCCCTTCCAGGGCAGAGCAAGCCATGCTTTGACATCCCACGTCCTGCCACGCCCTACAACGCCTCACCACGCCATGTCTCGGGCACTCCCCTCCCCTCCCCATCACGGTGCCTGCATTCATCCATCCACACTTGCCACACCCGACAGGCACGTGGAGGCGCAGGCGCAGGTCCCATCGCGTCATGACAGCATGGATATGCACCACCCCCTCCTCTCCCTCATCCTCCACCAGTATCCGTACCTACGTTGTCAATCTTGAGCATTCTCCAACATGCAGAGGTCTGGCGGGAAAGCGGTGGACAAGGCTGATCACCACCATGATCGACGGCAGTGAGCCCACTGGTGGTGCCCCTCACTGTTCCCCCACGCAGGCTTGCTTGCATGGCATGCAGGCCCAGCGAATCCCGAACCGCGGAACCGGGACCGGGGGGTTGGGGTTGCAATGTTGCAGTGCGGCGGAGGGGGTTATGCAGCTTTATGTTGTGGTGGGTGCTGGTGGTGCTGGTTTTGATGCAGTGCGTCGGGGATTGTTTTGGTGTTGCTTTTTGGGGATCCGGCAGTTTGGGTTTGGTTTGTGTGGGTTGGGTTCAGTTGAGCTGTTTTTACATGGGACGTGGGTGCAGAGGGAGGATGGCGGTGAGCATGCCATGATGGGGCATGTTTGGGGGTGATGGCGGAGGAGATACCAGCAACCTGGTGTGTGTCGGGTAAGGGCAAAAAGCATCTTGGTGTTTTAACCATATGGGACGCATCATTCAAGGGGCTCTCATGAATGTGAGACGGCGGCACCCTGATGGATGACACTTCCTCCACCCACGATCATGCTCATCCTCGCACCTCCAACAGGCCATGCGAACGTCAGTCCGCCAAGCTCAGGCGACCCGTCGCGTCGATCTCCATTCGGCGAAATCTCATGCCGGATCGCCGGCCATGCGGTCGATCATCCACCTCTTGCTTGGCCTCCGACTCGTCGGCCGAGGCGGCATGAGGGACGGGCATGGAGCCGCTGGGCGTGGGTTTTTGGGATGGATGGTCACCGCTGGCACTGGCAGGGAGGGGCATCGGGATCGGCTGTTGGGTTTGGGTGGGTGGTTGATCGGATGAGATGGGATGAGAGGGGACGGGCAATGCTTGGGTTTGCTTGGGTTGCTCTGGGTTGCTTTGGGTTGCTTTTTGCTGGGGCTATTGGTGTTGTTTTTTTGGGATGCTCGAGTCAATGCCTTCGGCAGTTACCTACCCTCCCGCCTACCTGGCTGACGGAATCCCCTCCTGTTTGTCATGTCTGCTGTGCAACGCGGGAGTCGAGGATGGTCAGCAGTCTCCTGCAAGCTGGGTTCTCACTGCATGACGCAGGAGATGTCGTCTCTCCCGTCCCACGACAAGAGCCCCCAAAAGACGCCACACCCGACTCCGCCGACTGCGCCGTCGGCATGTGGTGCCCGAGGATATGGTCGCTGTGGGGGTTGGCTGGTGCGCTCGACTTGTGCCGGGAGTGCAGCTGTGGTTGTGGTGGAGATGTGCAGCGGTGCAGAGTTGCAGTGGCTGTGGTGCCTGGGTTTGACCCTGAAATGACGAGTCCTCCCCGCTCGGGGATCTCCCTGTTTCCACCACGGCGGCCACGGCGGCCAGCCCGAGATGATTGATGATTGACGGGCATCAGGGATACTGTGGAAGTATCTGCACTGTCCGTGATGCACCTCTGGACATGACAGATCTGATGCATCTCATCAACTCTCGTCAACGACAGCGGCTGCTCGTCAGGTGAACGCGGCAGCATGCACGACGGAATGTGCCTTGGCCAAGGTCTGCCTCAGCTCGACGAATCCGGCGGGCTGGGAAATGAAGGCCATGGGCAGGCGAGGCCGGAAGCTGGATCCGCGAAGCCACGACCGGGGGAGGATGCCAGCGTTGCCGTGGCAGAGCGAGAGATGTCCCAGACAAGCCCAGGAAAGATGCAAGACACCCAAGACGGGGACCCACGCGGGCGGTGTCCAGCCTCGGCCGCGGTCTGGTTCCGAGCAGCGCGCAACGGGCAGGCGTGGCGGGTGCGTGGGCGTGGGCGTGTGTGGGCGACGCAACGGGCAACGGCAACAACGGCGAGAGGGATGTGCGAGGTGTGCGGCTGGCTGGGGCTGGACACGGTGCGTGCAGTCGTCCAGCCAGTCAAGCTCTGTGGCTTCCCTCGCGATGCCTTCTCCCGACAGGCAACACAAACACAAACACATCACCAGCTACCTCTCCACCATCACGATCACCATCACCATCCATCCACCTCTCCACCACCACTCCCCCATCCATGATCCATCCGCCCATCCCATCCACCGCACAACCGCCCCCAAATCAATCCCTCGCCAAGCCCATCCTCCCCCGCTCCACAACAACCCCCCCAGCCAGTTAACTCCCCACTGGGTGCGCTAAGCATGGCCGAACCGTGCGCGCGGTACGGTACTTTTTCCGCACCACCCACCACGCCCTGCAGATTCCGTCTCTGCGTGTGGGCCAATCCCCGCGCGCTCTGGCGCGACGAGCCCGCCCTCGGGACGTTCCTTTCTCTCGCTTGGCTTTCCCTCCCCCCAGCCCAAGGGGGGGGGGGCCTGATGGCTGGCTGGCTGGCTGGTTGGGCGGGCAGCGGGCGGGCAAGGGAGCGACATGCAGCAATAGTGCACGGGGAGGAGGGGGGCTTGGCGGGTGAGCGCTGCACTGAGGAAAGAGGGGAAACCATTGAGAGCGGGGAGACGGCGTTCAGTCGTAGAACAACGACAGAAGACTGACTGGATCGTGGCCGTTGAGTCCGGTGTTTTAGACAATCGCGCTCGCACGAGGCGGACAGGCAGTGTCCTTGGGGGGGCAAGACGCTAGGGCGATGGTGTTGCGTGCGCTCTCGTGGGAACCCTGGCTGTGGGTTCCTCGTTCGCTCGCTCGTCCGTCCCAACTCGCAGCGTGTGTGCCCCACTCCGCAAATTTCCCCCAGCACAACTCTCAGTCTCTGCGCACCTGCGGGCTGCAACCGGGACCCTGCGAACGAACCCTGGGGACCCTGCAGGCCTGCCTGCCCTTTGGGACCCCCCAGCACACGACCGGGCAGCGCGTGATAACGTTGAACGGGCCCAGGGGAAGGGAGGGGGGAGAGGGACGGTGATGAGTGGTTCGCCTTGCTGCTGCTGCTTGCTGGGTTTATCCCTCTGGGTTTGGGTGCTTCCCCACTCGCCGATCCAAGGCCTGCTCTGCTGCTGCTGCTGTGTTGCGCTGCTGCTCTCCCGTTGGATTCGACCAAAGTCTCCAACTTTTTGACTGACTGCTCTGTTCTCGCTTTCCGCAGCCTCGTAGCTGGGAGCTAACGAGTCAAGTGTTGACTTGGGCGGGCACTGTGTCTCGGTCGTTTTGTCGCCCCCAGACAAACGCGGCCAATACCCGACCAGACCATTGGCGATATTTCCTATTCTTATTATTATTCTTTTTTTTCTCTGGTCGGTTTTCTTTTGCTTGGAGTGCAACGGCCCGTTGCAACGCGCAACCCGGTTTCGCTCGTTTGCTTGGCCGCCACTGCTGTGACCCAGCCCGGTCCCTCCCTCCCTCAGTCCCAGCGAAGACAGCTCCGGGTAAACACGGCCAGCTCAACACCACCCACCACTTCAACCACCCCAACCACCACCACTACGACCACCACTACGACCACTACTACCGCTCCCGCTCCCGCCCAGCCACACCTCGTACCGGCCGACGAGACAATGCCGCCGCGCCCGTGCTGCTGACCCTCAATGTCTTCGCCTCCAGACACGACCGACCACGACGGCAGCAGGAGAAGGAGAAGGAAGAGCAGCAGCACCAGCCGCCGCGGCAGCATTGGGACTGCGACTGGGACCGCGACTGGGACACCGGCAGGGAGAAGGACTGGGACAGTGACTGCCACCGCGCCCTGCTGCGCGACAGCACTGCTCCCCCCGCCGCTGCCATGGACCCCATCGCTATCGACCTGGTCGACCTCCCTGCGGCCACCATGGACCCCGACCTGTCCGCCTCGTCCGTGTCGCCCTCGTCCGCGACAACCACAGGGCCGACCGCCCGCCTCCTCCGCCAACCACCACACCCCAACCCGACACTACGCTCGCCGCCGAGGAAGCTCCCCCTACGCGCCCCGTCGCGCACCCTCTCGCGAACCGGCGCCGCGGCGCCCACGACAAGACCGCGCGCAAAGACTGCCACCGCCACAATAGCAGGACGCAGCGGCCCGGCCCCTGCGCTAGGGAGGACGAAGCTATGGGTCTCGCCCTCCTCGCCACCCAAGCCGCTGCTCCCCCTGACCGAGCGCAAGTCCCACGACGACAACCTGGCTGGCCGACGCGCGAGAAAAATCAGCCAGGACGACCGGGACGACCGATGGGACATCACACCGGACGGGGGCTCGGCCGGGCGCGAGGGGCGCCAGTTTGCCGTCGCGAACGTGGGAAACAATGGCCGCATATACTTGAGGTAGGGCAAACCACATCGCGATGCACCCGTGGTGGCTGCAGTTTGGACATACACACGATCGCCTTTCCCCGTTCCCACCCCCTTTTCAGCCCCCCCTTTCCCCCCTCCTCGCCTTGACGCCGGTCGGCCCGAAGATCTTTTTGTGCTTTTTGTTCTGACGACCCTCAGACCGACCGTTCGCCCCGCAAATCAGCGGTACCCTCAGCCACACTTCGTGTTCCCCATGACGCCCCCGAGCACCGCCGGGCTCGAGGCCATAGCAACGTCCGACCAGCAACCACAGCAACAACCGCCGCCGCGCCTGGGCCTCGACGCGCATGCCCTCGCCCAGCCCCCGCCCCGCGAGTGGACGCCCTCCCACCCCTCTCCCTCGTCCACCAGCCTCGGAGCCGACAACTTGGCCGCCGCCGCCCAGCTCAAGATCCGCCAGCGCCATCGCCGCGCCCTGTCCGATTCCACCCTCCCCGAGACCAGCATCGCCCGCGAGTCCGAGCCCGGCGGCTTCAAGGTCATCATCACCCAGCCCGGCGACGACCAGCGCCCCCGCACCGTCGACGAGATGGACCTCCGCCAGCCGCCCCACCTCGAGATCGCCATCCCCTCATGGAAGATTGGCACCCCGCGCTTCAGCATCCGCGGCACCCCCTTCATCCGCGGCTCCTCCTACGCTCCGACCGAGGAGATCCGCTCCAGCAGCCCCTCGTGGCTGCGCCTCACCCCGCAGGACGCCGCCGCCTCACGCCGACCGAGCTTCTTCCGCATGTCGGCGGGCGGCATGCTGTCGCCGTCTTCCGCCGACCACCGCCTTAGCGCCGCCTCGTATCGGCTGCCGCCCCGCCTGCGCGCCACCTACATGTCCACCCACCTCGTAATCGAGCCCGCCATGTTCGACGCGCTCACCCTCAAGCCCGACTGCGACGACCGCGCCATCGTCAGGTACTCGCCCGCCGGATCCGTCACCGCTGCGACTCCGCCGCGGCTCGTCGCCGAGATCACGTCCCCGACTTTTGTCGACTACGAGCTGCTGTCGGATTTTTTCTTGACGTACCGCGCGTTCCTCGAGCCGCTGGACCTGCTGCGCATGCTGGTTGCGCGTCTGCGGTGGGCGGTCAGCAGGCTCGACGAGGTCGGCCAGGTCGTGCGCGTCCGGACTTTTGTCGCGCTGCGCCATTGGATCCTGAATTATTTCCTCGACGACTTTTTCATCGACTACAACATGCGGGTTACCTTTTGCGGGCTGTTGAACGAGCTCATCGACGACATCTCGGGGGACGCGGACATCCCCCAGAAGATTCCGCTCAAGATTTTGGGGGAGCTGAAGAAGTGCTGGCGGAGGGTCTGCTCGCAGTTTTGGAACGGGCCCGAGTTTGATGCGGCGCTGGGCCCGGATGTTCCGCTCGCGCCGGGCGGCATCGCCGGGCAGCGCGACTCGCAGCTGGATCCGTCCGCCTGGGTGCCCATGAGCAGCGAGCCGCCGCAGATTGATACCGTCATCATCCCCGCCACGCCGCGGAACCATACCAGTTTCTACGCTGGTGTGGCCATGGCCGGGCACATCGATGCGGTGGTTGCGGGGGATCGTCCGGCCACGCCCGAGGATCTGGCTGTGATCCCGGAGCCCAACAGGAACGGTGCCATCTCGCCCACCAGCATCACCAGCGTCGACGTGGTGTCCTGCTCGTTCCCGACCAAGAGCGCGCGGCCCGCCCGTGCCGCTGCCGCTGCCCACTCGGCTGCGCACCCAGCCGACCCGAACGCTATTCACAGTCTTGGGCCGGTTGCTACGACACCCCGTGCTTTGGTTGGGAAACGCGCCCGTCCCCCGCCGGCTCATAAGAGGAATGGCAGTTTAACGGACTCGCTGAGGGAGCACCCGACTACGACGGAACGGGGTTTGTATAAGAACGCCGAGTTTCTGCTGACGCTGCCCTATGGTGGGAGTCTGGTCCGTGGGGACTTCCTCCTGCCCTCGCAGGCATTGGTGGAGGTCCACCCCCCAACGAGCACCGCGCGCCACACCACCATCGTCCAGCCCACTCTGGCGCCCATAGAGCCGCTACCGAAAGAAAGCGCTGTCGCCTCGGCCATGTCGGGCCAGGGCATGAAGCGGCTGCTCGGCAGCGTGCGCCGCGCCCTGAGCACCCGCGGCCAGAGCCTGTCCAACGCGCAGGGCTCGTACATCAACATCTCGCCCATCGGGCCCAGGGGAGCTACGACCAACCGGCTTCCCGGGACGCTGGTGGTGCCGCAGCGGACGGCTCGCAGGGCTGGTGGACGCGCGCTGGTGAGGATTGATTTGCTGGGGGCGGAGGTGGCGGAGGATTTTAAACGGGCGGTTCGTGAGGACTCGGAGAAGTCCGCCGGGATTTCTCCCGCTACGGCTACTGGGGATGGGGGAGCTGGTGTGAAGCAGGAGCCCCCCGCGATCCGCACCACCACGCACTTCAGCTTCACGCACGACTGCGCCGTCACCCGCCCGACCAGCGACATGGGCATCACCACGGGGAGCAAATCCATCGTCATCGTCGACGACACCTTCCTCCCCTCCGCAAACGATTACCCCCTCATGGCCGGCGCGCTCCTGCCCGCGGTGAACTCCTCAGTCGAAGCATTCGCCGAAGCCTTCGCCCCCGCCGGCGCCGACCCAACACCCCCCAACACCCCGCCCGCCCGCGCCCTCGGCACCCCGAGGAGATCCTCCTACATCCTCGGCCAGCACATCCTCCGCCGCTCGCTCTCCGCCGACCCCCTGCCCCCTTTCATCCCTGACCTCAACTCCCTCGCCTTGTCCTCCTCCTCCCCAGTCCACCCCTCCATCGACCTCGCTCTCGCCACCCCCGTCCTCCACCACTCGCTGGACTCCCTCACCCACAACCACAACCACCACCAACCTCTATCCGGCAAGGGCCACGCCCGCCAGTCATCAAGCCGCTCCTACCTCTCCAGCACGGCCCCTTTCCCGCCGCGGCGCGCGTCGTTTACAAGCGGGACGGGCAGCTTCCGCCGCGCGCCGACCACCGTGCGGAGTTTCGACGCTACCACCGTCTCTGGCCTGTCAGTCGCCGGCGGCGGCGCGGAGTACCCCTCCGTGGTCGCCCCCGCACCGCTGCGTGTCCTCCGCCGCCGCCCTGGTGGCGACCTCCGCGCGGCGGTTGTCGCCGGGGGCGGGGATTTGGAGGCCGAACTAGCTGCCGCCGCCAGGGGCGGGGGAGATGTCGACTCGCTGCGGAGTTCGTACCTGACTAGTGTTGAGGGTGACGGGGAGTATGTTGATCTTGGCGCGGCTCACCAAGGTACATTCTCCCTAGGCGCCATGGCAGAGGGGACTGGTAAAAAGGGCGCGGGCGCGGGCACGGGCGCGCTGTCGCTGTTTAGCACGCACTCGTCGAAACCGGTGATGCGGCCCAGTTTTGAGGCGGAGGCGCAGAAGCTGGCGCTGATACCGGATGATGTGGACGATGATGGGGGGGTGGAGTCGGCTTTGTTGAAGTTGGAGGGGAGGTTTCCGGTCAGGAGGGGGGGTTTGAGGTTGTCGATGGATTTGGGGGGGGAGTCTAAAGATGCG
>FTDS01000113.1_pt1 | contig 13438 bp, 14 predicted proteins | sample 1639991 | NCBI WGS metagenome assembly FTDS01 (sample SAMEA3914869, study PRJEB12502) | metagenome | biome: forest; material: soil | place: USA | collected 2012-03-12 | depth 0.1 m
GGGGGGGGGGGGGGGGGGGGGGGGGGGGGGGGGGGGGGGGGGGGGGGGGGGGGGAGGGGAGTTAGTCAGGGTGTCGTGCCGTGACTGGGAGGTTTGTAAACAGGCTTACCGCAAGACGTGATCATCCGTCAACTCCGACACCAGCGAGTACACGATCGAGTTGAAGACGCAGTCCCCGCCGAGGAAGGATAGCGCCGGGGCGGCCAGGATGGCCCTGACAGGCAGCACCTGGTCAAAGTACCCAACCGCAAACGTCCAGGCGAGGATGAAAACCCGCGGGACGAGGTTCAGGCACAGCACAAGCCGGTAGCCATACCGATCCGCCAGCGACACAAGCGGTATCGTCATGAGAAAGTCTACCACTCATCAAATTAGCACTCTATCCCAAACCCCCTGAACAACCCTCACAAGTAATAAAGACGACATACCCCCCGCAACCCAACCAACCTCCACCCCCCCAACCAACCTCCCCAGCCCCTCCTGCACCTCATCAACCTTACACAACCCTTCCGGCACCTCCCCGCCAGGCCCAACAACCGACGGGTCATGCACGGCATAGTACTCCCGACACAACCGGCTCTCGATGACGCGGCTGGCCGGCAGCTGGTACAGGCTCCAGGCGAGGTTGACGAGTGCGACGAGGGCGAGGAGGGGCCGGATGGCGTGGCGGGGGGAGGGGTGCGGCTGGATACCACGGGGGTGTGGGCTGATGTCGCTGCGGCGCCGGGGGTGAGGGGGGTGGTCGTGGACCATGGCTGCGGCGCTGAGGGTGGGAAGCGGTGGAGGTGGTGAGCGCCGGGCTGGGCGGCAGGGATCCCAGAAGGGTGCGCGGACAAGCGCGCGCAGAGAGCCGGGAGCGGACGCGGGTGTGGGTGTGGGATGAATGAGATAGACGATGGTGGTGGTGAGGTGAGAGGTGAGAATCGGGAAGAGAAACCATGGCCCGACGGGAACCGCCGCAGCGGCACACCCAAGCGAGCAAGCATCCTTGCCCCACCCACCCACCAGCAGATAGGCAGGCACTGATGCTGCTGCTTGTCTCACGTTACCCGCTACCCCGCCGCCGCCAGCAAGCGACAAACCCCCCCGCACGGCGACCCCCTGTTCTGGAACACTGCAGCCTGCCCGCGCCGCCTCCATGCGCCGGGAACGCGCAAGAGGCAGTGCCCAGCAAACAGGGGACGCACATGGCGGTCTGCCAGGAACCGAACCGAACCAGAAAACCAATTCGCGGGAATACGCGGTTGGTTGGGGATGATGAAATTCTTCTTGTGTGTGAATAAACCAAAACGCCGTTCCTACCGTACCGTCGTATTATGCTGTGCCTCACTCATCCCAACCCCCCCCTCCCTCCCTCCCTCACATCAGACTTTCACCGCGGCGTGTGCGTGTACGCGTACTCGTACTCCGGCGGCGGCGACTGCGGCGGCGACGACGACTGCACCGACAGCGGCGACTGCGGGAACGCTGCCGCGTGCACCGCCCCCAGAATCGCCGGTGAGTCCGGCAGCACAGGCGAAGAAGCCATGCCCGGCTTGGGCTCCATCGTCGACGACGGACCTCCACCCCCACCTCCCTTGGCCGCCGCCGTATCCAACTCCGCCCTCCCATGCCCCTCAGCATCCATCTCAAACTTGGCCTTGTCCGTCCCCATCTCCACACGGTCGTGCCGCTCCCCGTCCATCTCGTAGACCGTTCCCAGCAGCGGCGGCGGCGACCAGGCCTGGCTGCTGCTGCCGGGCGTGTGCGGGCTCTGCGAGACGGGGGAGATGCTGTCCAGCGCGCCCGCGTCCGAGCCCGGGCCGGTCGAGTGCGTGCGGGCGCCGCCCGTGGTGGAGGAGGCGGTGGTTGTGGCGAGGAGTTTCTTGTCGGTTTCGGCGGGTTGGGTGTTGCGGCGGGCACGCCGCAAGTACCAGTAGACGAGCCCGGCGGCGACGATGAAGAGGAGCCCGCCGACGACGCCGACGGCGATGCCGATGATGGTGCCTTGGGACATGCCGCCGCCGGTGGAGGGGGCGGTCTTGGGGATGTTGCTCGCTGCGGACAGGTTAGCTAGAGAGGAGGTCAGTGGGAGAAGAGAAGAAACTCACGCGGGTCGCTGTGGTCACACATGTACACCTGGGAGCAGACCGTGTTGTCGTATATGTACAGCTCCTTGACGTACTGCTGGTAGCACGTAAAGTTGGCATAACCATTATACCCGACCCCCGCGTACTGCCCGTCGTCGACGCGCGGGCCCAGCACCGACGTGAAGCTGATGCCCGTGTCGGTGAACAGGCCCGTCGTGTTGGTGTTGACCCAGAGCGCCGCCTGGCCCGGCGTCGTCTTTACCACCGACACGTCCTTGGGCGATGGCCCGATCTCGGCCACGTAGTAGGCCATCTGGGAGGACACTGTGCCATTGCTGTCGCGGCAGTCGGCTAGGACCACGTGCTCGCCATCGATACGCCGGTCGAGGTGGTGCGGGAGGGTGAGGGGGTAAAGGGGAGCAGGAGAGGCATCGGCCACGGCGTGGCAGGATGGGTGGACAAAGAGGTTGGCGATGAGGGCAAGGTTGGGCAGGAGTGGGAGCCGACGCCGATGGCGGCGACGGCGTGGCGGATGTGGTGTGTCCGTGTCCATTGGGGATGCTGGACTGCCCAGGTTGGGGCAGCTGTGCGCGCGGGAGTGGTGAGCGTGGAGGACGGCGTGAGGGCAGCCCGCAGGCCGCGTCGGCGACGGTGAGTCTCTCGATCGATGTGTGTGTCTCGGAGATGGACTCGACTCGGCGAGGTGGAGCTAGTTAGCCCGGGCGGGAGTGGTGGAGAGACACCAGTTCGCCCTCAGGAACAGCTCCGGCTCCGCACCTGGCAGCAATTGGGTTCACTCGGGTGCCGAGTGAGGGGGCGGGGAAAATGTACTGTGTCGGCTCTGAGACTAAGGAGGGAGAGGCCAAAAGGGGGGACCGAGTCTGAGCTGTCCCTGGGATTGGCAATTCCCCTGACGGATGGAAGTTGCTGAGGACCAACCCGACGGCAACAATGCCTGAGGGAGCTGGCCTTGGGTTGAGGATGGATTGATCAAGCTCAAGCGATGGAAAAGATGATCAAATCCAAAACTCCACACATCAGCAGCAGCGGGCAGCTCGCTCCCCCGAACCCATGCAGCACAGCACCGATGCTCGCCCACACCCACCCACACTCCCACCTCCCAACCCCCACCACACCGGACCACACAGCTTGGCACCTCTCCGGCACCAGGATCCCGCCAAAAAATAAACTCGTGGCCCGCCAAGCCGCCGTCGAGATTGCTCATTCGCAGGTGGCTGCCCGCCGCCGGGATAGCGCTGACGCTACTCTTTTTTTGGCTGCGCCCGCGCCTGGGGGGGCCCTGCGCGGCGCTGTCAGGCAATTTACATGCCTGCCTGCTGGCTCGGCTTCCCTCCCCTCCTTGTCAGCGCGCTGTTTGGATTCATGGTGCTGGCTGCTCCTCCAAGTCTCAGTTTCATTTTGATGCTGTGATCTCACGTCTTGGACCCGACCCCCTGATATGCTGGGAACCAGCAAGAGTGGATTGGGAAGCTTGAGATGGTCAAATTCAAGGCGAGGGCCAAGAAATGCCTGCAAAAAGGATGCTGGGCAGCGTGGTTACCTTATCATGGAACGAACTTGCACATGTCGTTGTTACATGGTGGCTTACGCCCCTGCCAACGCTCTCAAAGTCAACTGAGCCAACCATTGACCAAGACCGCCTGACAACTGGCGCATCTGACTTCGAATCTTGAATCCAATTCTTGATCCCGTTGCCACCTCGGCCTCCACTGCGGTTCGTAAACCATCAACCACCCGCAGGCTGACGACGCTGAGCAGATGGTTCTGGGTAGGACGCACCGGCAGCGACACCATAGGTATGCTGGCTGACAGCTGCGGTATAAATTAAATAACTTACTCTTCACCGCAAAACAAATGCAGAAGCTCTGAGGGTTCACGGCGCGGCTGCATCCGTTGCCCGACATATCTGCTGAAATGTCACCATCCATGGGTAACTATCACAACGTCCATGCTAAAGACTAACACAGCCGGTTACCACCTTGAGAAGAATGGGGATGAAGGGCCCAAAAACAGGAGTCCATAAATTCGCGGCATCTGCACCTGTCCTTCGTACAGGGTCGAGACACACTCCCGCAACCGTTCTTCCTTCCACTTATACGCCATTCTACCTCTAAAAGCTCAAAATGCTGCCCAAATTCTGCTCCCTCCTTACTATCACGTCCTTGCTGGGCTCTACAGCTTTAGCCGCACCAGCAGCCGAAGTTCCAGCCGCCCTTTCACCTCGTCAGACGGCATGCCCAACCACTACGCGCCCGCAAGCCTGGGCTTTCTCGACCGTGTGGCTCGCGACGACCACCCTGACTAACGGCTGGTCCTCGCTGGGCTCCGTCACCTCCACCAAGACGGAGTCGCAGACACGGACTATTACCACCTGGGCCACGGTTATCTCGCCCGATGTTTCAACGCTCCCAGGTAGGCTGTAATAAAAAAGGGGGGGGGATTACTTCCAGACGGCAACTAACACGGTTTCATCTAGGCACTACAACAACGACTTACACAGCCATCGTCACAACCACCAACACCTACGAGCTCTTCTACGAAACCACCACCCTCCCCAGCTACGCCCCCTCCTCAGAATGCATCCTCACAACCGTTACCCACATCCTCCCCACCACGAGGACCATCATCTACACCCAGCCTCTCTCGTACCTACCTCCTTTCGCTGCCGCTCTCTTCCCCACATCCTCAACATCCCCACATCACCATCAGGCCCACGCTAACAAACCCTCCGTGACAGGTACGCAACAACCTGGTCAAGCACCACCGGCCACGTCACCACCACAACCGAGGTCGCTTTTGTTACAACCACGCGCACCACCACGAAGCCGGGGGCGACGGTGTACGCGACGACGGTTACGGAGCCCAGGGTGTGGACCGTCGAGGAGATCACGTCGGCGACTATCACGTCGACTGTTTGGGCGGGAGGGTGTCGAGAGTGGGGGTGTCTGTTGTGAGACTCTTAGGAGGTGGGATTTGGTTGCGGGAGGGCTCATGATCAGCACGGAGGGGACTTGGGAGGTGGAAGGAAGTGGACTGTGTGGCGGACTTGGATGCGTCAACGCGCCCAAGCATGTCGATATTCAGTCATGAGTCTGATGTCATGTACAGACACAATAGAATACAGGGACAGAGTTGTCCGAGGAACCTTGCTGATGCGCAGAGAGAGAGAGAAACAATGATGACAACGAGAAATACAAGGGAATATACAACCAAGTAAATAGTTGGACGGCATATCCAAAATAAAAAGCCCCAAAATCCCGAACCCCCTCTGCCCCTTACCCAATGCCAAATAATATCCCAAACCCCTCTGCCCCTTACTCAACGCCAAATAATATCCCAAACCAACAAACAATCACTCTTTCGCGCCCGGCGGGGTGTCCGGTATTGAGCTCGCCCCGCGGGTGGAAAAGATGTCGAAAAAGAAGGCCCTCAGGACGGGTATGCTCGCGGCCATGATGGTGACGGTGATCTCGGCGTTGCTCCAGATCATGACACCGACGGACTCATCTGGGGAGAGTTAACCTGTCAGCGGTCAAGTACCCCTGAATCGGGCGGTGGAGCAGGCAGCGACTTACAGAAATCATCAGAAAACATGTGCTCCCACAACTCGGCTGTTTTGATAAAGGATGTTATGCCGGCACTGGAGAGGGTGGTTAGCTGATGGATCACAAGAAAACCTGGCCGCGGTCAAAACGTACAAGACACCCATGCTCATGGCAACCGTCGCGCCAACTTTTTCCACAAGGTCCATGTTGAGCCCCAGGAGGAGCTTCCAGGCGATGGCGACGAGGCTGATGTCAACGGCTCCGGAGTAGGCTGCGGTTACCCAACGTATTAACGTCCATCCTCCACAAGGTAAAAGAAGAAAAGGGGGAGAGGATGCACTCACCCGACGAAAACACATCATAATGCAACATGACATTATTCGGCCAGCACGACCCCTCCACGCCAAAATCCCACAGCTTCTGCACGGGCGTGCAATGGATCCAGTTGATGAGCGCCGACATGCCCATGGCGACGTTTGTCGTGGCGATAAGGAACCACACGAGCTTGCGCAGCCAGCCGTCGGTCAGCCGGAGGATGGTCAGGGCGAAGCTCGTCTTGGACCAGATGGAGGCCACGATGGACATGGTGGCCGTGACGTTGAAGATCCTGGCCAGCGGCACAAAATTCTCCGGCGGGATATCCCACGAGTGCTTGCCCAGCCCGAGGCTGACGCAGTACGAGATGATGCACACCGCCGCTAGGTTGACCGTCTGCAGGGGGGGGTTAGCGGCCGTTTTACCTTAGCATCACCGCTTGGTGTTTTTTGGGGGAGTTAGTTAATCCCGTCGGATTTAACGCACCCACGCGAGCAGCAACATCCAGTCGTCCCACCACCAGCCCTTGCGGCGCATCCTCTTCGCCCAGAAGCGCGCGCCCATGAGGAGACCAGCGACGATGGAGAGGACCCAGAAGACGGCGTTGATTTTCGCGCCGGCGTCGTCGTGCGGCAGCGGGCCGGTGGTCGTCAGCGATGACGGCGCTCCCGGGTAGCCCGAGAGCACCGTGGTTGGGGCGGGAGCATCGCGCCGGAGGGGGGAGGCGATATCGGCGGCGTCCGCGGCGGGGAGGATGTGCATATCGCTCAGGAGGAGGTCATCGGTAGGGAGTTGGAGGTCGAAGGAGAGCTAGAGAGCCGGGATGAAAACTTGAAAACTTGAAAACTTGAAAACTTGAAAACTTGAAAACTTGAAAACTTGAAAACTTGAAAACTTGAAAACTGCTCGCGTGCAGCAGTGGCATCGTCGATCGGCGTGGTGGTGGTCCAGCGGGCACCAGGGGGGGTTGTCAGGGGCGGGGGGGTTTGACGGCTTTCAGGGACTTGGGGACCAACCCCCAAACAGCATTTCTTGCGCGCCGAGACCCAGCCCTGCGGCTGACAGGGCCGACCGGTGTGTTCTGGCCCAGGTCAGTGCGCAAGCGATTGGGTGGTGTTGAGCCCCTGTTGGGCGTAGTGCATCGCCAGACACCACAGCCGCCTCGCGGGAGTTGACTCCGGGAAGCTAAGCGTGATAAGCTCTCCCAGGAAGGGGATAGTTGGTCTGACTTTATTCTCCGACACGCCATCAATCATCATGACCTAATCCACTCGACTCTCGGTAAATACACACACCACACTCCCTCTCGCGAACCAACATTCATGCAACAACCACAGCTACCAGACTTGATCCCCCCCCCTTCCCTCCTACTTCGCCACCCCTCGGGCCTCCTCCTCCTCTCCTCAGTTCCCAAACGGATTCCACCCGGCCTCCACCATCTCAACAGTCCGACGGGTTGCCTCATCCAGGTCCTCCTGCGGCAGCCCAAGCACCGCGTTGTCAACACCAACGTAATCACTCATCTCGTTGGTGGGCGCGAACACGGTGGCATACAGCATCTTGGCGAACCCTCTCATGTCGCCGGTCTGCATCTCGGCGGCGCCGTCGCGCGCCCGCTGCGCCGAGCTCTCGTGCGTGATCTCCCAGTCGGCGTCCGTCGTCCCCAGCACGCGGTGCAGGCTGTCGAGCATGTCGCGCTGCGAGACGCGGAAGCTGTGGATGTGCACCGTCTTGTTCTTGAAGTCGGCCAACGAGGGGGTGCCGTCCACCGACGTCTCGGGCAGGCTGAGCAAGCCCGCCAGCGCCCGCCCGCACTGATCCCACGTGCTAACAGTAATCACCCTCGCGCCCCCATCGAACAGCGTGACCTTGCGCTCCGCGATGGTGAAGCCGAACCACTGCTCGCCGGTCGCCAGGCTCCACTCGTACCAAAACCCGCACGCCAGCATGACCGCCGCCGACACGCCGTTGCCCGTCACGTCGGTTACGCGCTCGGCCCACCCGCGCGACAGCGGGTGGTCCTCCGGAAGGCTGTTGGCGCCCGCGTGCGCGGCGAGGGGGTAGCCGTACACGTTGGGCATGATCCAGGGGACGCCGGCCTTGCCGGCCGCGGCGGTGATGCGCGCGTGCAGGTCGGCCGCGGCCTGGACGCCGAGGGTGATGGCGAGGAATTGCTGGCCCTCGAGGGCGGCCACGAGGGCGGCGTCGTCGTTGTAGTCGACCGAGACGGCGTGCACGCCCGAGGGGAGCTTGCTGGTGCTGCCGGCGCGGGTCAGGGCCGTGACGGTGTGCTGGCCGGTTTCGACGAGCGATTTGGCGAAGGCGCCGCCGATGCGGCCGGATGCCTGGGGGGAGGGTTAGATTTGGTTTGGGGAGAAAAGGAGGCGCATGCCTGGGGATACTCACGCCGATGATGGCGACTCGGGTGAGGGGCTTGGTAGACATGATGAGGTGAGTTTGCCTTGGTGTCTGAGGTAGGTTTGATCTGGAATTTCTGGTTCTTGAAAAGGCAAGGAAAGATGCAAAGAGGCTGGTATCCAGTTGTGAGGCCACGATGCTCAACTCCAGAATCTATCTCCCTCTAGACTTTATACACATCCCACCCCCGAACGCATGCAACAATGGGCAAACTCCATTGGCCGGGGTTAAGTGTCGGAGTTAGCCCCGGTGGCCCAGAATCCAGATCCTTCAGTGCTACACTCAGGGGATGACGCGGCGCCGCAACAGACCTATTCCTCAGCTCGTTTGGACAAACAAAGCGGATCCGCCTCGTCTCCGGCGCCCATCAGCCCCGAGCGCCGGTCGGCTCCCGGACAGTCTTGGCTCCGCGGGTTTCACGGGGCATGTCGAGAAACTGTCCGTCGCCGACCGTGGGGAGGCGTGGAGGGTGTATCTCAGCTAAGCCTTCGGTAGCGCAGGAGTGCGGCGTCTCGTATAATCCTTCGGGCTTAAGTCGGATTTTAGGTAGTTTTGTCATCGGGTTCTTCCGTTGGCCCCCATTGGCATGGCAGTACATAGGACTGACGTAGGACTCTGCCGAGGCATGTGTTCTGTCGAATTGGGTTCCATTTTCACAGTGTCTTCGACTCAGAGCGAGCTCCGAGAGAGATACTCAGGTAACTACATACCTAGATAGCTAACCACACGCCACTCAGTCCTCCCCCCTAGCACGCCTTATCCTGCGTCTTCGCATCCGCCAGGATATCCTCCGCCGCCTTCGCACTCAGCATCATGGTCGGGCAGCTGGGGAAAGCACCCGGCACCACCGGAAACGCGCTGGCGTCCACAACGCGCAGCCCCTTAACACCGCGCACGCGGAACTTGCTGTCCAGCACGGCCATCTTGTCATCATCCCCACCAATCGAGCACGTCGACGTCGCATGGTGCGAGTACGCCTGCAGCTTGAAGTAGTCCGCCTCGGCGGCGTCGGTGCACTTGTCGTCCTTGCCGCCCAGGCACGGGTGCTGCTCGGCGAGGGGCGCGACGGGGGCGCCGGCGGCCTTCCACGCCTCGCGCAGGATGTTGGCGCCCTCGGCCAGCTCGTGCAGGTCCTTGTCGCCGTCGTGCTCGAAGAAGCGGAAGTTGATGTCGGGCTTGTCCTGCGGGTCGGCCGAGAGGAGGCGGACCGAGCCGGCCTGCGACTTGGGCCCCATGTGCACCATCGCGCAGCTGTACTGGGTCGGGCCGTGGTCGGTGGGGAAGCCGGGCCAGAAGCCCTCGAAGGAGAAGGCGCCGCACCAGGTGTAGATGTTGCGCTTCTTGGTCGGGGCCGAAGGGGTGCGGAAGAGGAGGGTGATCAGGCCCGACTGGACGGGGGCCGCGCCCAGGGCGAGCAGCGAGCCCTCGTAGTTGTCGCCGAGGTTCTCGCCGACGCCGGGGAGGTCCTTGACCAGCGGGATCTTGAACTTGGCCAGCTCCGCCGCGGGGCCGACACCGCTCAGCTTGAGGATCTGCGGGGAGTTGAACGCGCCGCCCGAGACGATGACCTCGCGTGCGGCCAGCACCTGCGACACGGGGCCCTTGGTACCCGCGACGTGCTTGGGGTCCGCCTTGTACAGCGACGCGCCCTCCATGAGCTCGACGCCGATGGCGCGCGGGACCTGCCCCTTGGTCGCGTTGGCGGCCGTCGTGTCGAACAGCACGCGCGTCACGAGCGTGTGCAGCTTGACCGTCAGCGGGTACTTGGCCGGGTCGGCGAGCGTCGCGCGGATGTAGTTGTTGGGGCTGCTGCGCTTGCCCTGGGCGGTGGCGTGCGTCGCCATGTTGTAGAAGGACGTCGTCTCGTCCGCCTTCTTGTTCGCCTCGAGGATGTCGCGGTTGACCAGGTTGGCGGCGTCGGCCGGGTCCTGGCCCGTCAGACGTGCCATCTCCTTGAGGATCTTGGTGCCCGGGAGGCTGTCGTTCTTGGCCCACGAGTTGTCGGCCACCGAGGTGGAGAGCCAGCCTTGGGGGGTGGGGTGTTAGCTATGTTTGCTTTCATCTTCTTCTTCCACCCCCTGTAGTGTGTTTTCCCCCTTTTCACGCCCCCCAACATGGAATACTTTGAAAACAAGTTCAAAAAAAAAAGAGCCCGCTCACCGTTATACCCGTGCGCCGCCTCGCCCGCGGGCCGGTACTCGTTCTTCTCAATCTTCTTGAGGTACTGGCGCATGTTGTCGGCGGCCCAGCTTTTGTCGCCCGTCTTCTTGACGATGATGTCCCAATCATCATCGGCCGGCAGCGAGCACACGCCCGCGTTGTGCATGGCGCAGCCGCCCAGCACGGCCGCGCGCGGGTACTGGATGCCCAGCAGCTTCGCGTCGGCGGGCGGGTCGAGCCCGACGTAGAAGGTGCCGTCGCCCGTGTCCCACGTGTTGTGCAGGAACTTGAGGTCGCGCGTCGGGTCGTCCGAGTGCTTGACCCAGAAGTCCCACCGCGTCGTCTCGTCGTTGGCCGCCTCGTTGAAGTTGCCGATGTCGGCATACGTCGGGTTGTCGCCCTCGTCCCCGCCCGCCTCGATCAGGAGCGTCGAGTAGCCCGCCCGCGCCAGGTCCGCCGCGAGGGGGCCGCCGCCGGGCCCGCTGCCCACCACGATGTAGTCGTACGTCGTCGTGGCGGCCGGCGCGGCATTGGCCACCGTGGCCGCCGACGCCACGAGGGCCGAGAGCAGACGATAACGCATTGTTGTTCAAGGGGGTGCTAGCCAAACAGGAGGATAGAGAGAGAGACCGGCGATGACAACACACTGGGCTGACAGCAAGCCCACGACCCCAGGAACCCGGTCTGTTGCTCCCTCTTTATACGCACCATGACCGATCTCCTCCCCCCTCCCTTCCCCTCCCCGTCCCTGGTCACCCTATCCTCCCTGTCGCCACTCCCAGCCAGCAAGCAATTACTAGGATAGAAAGCTGCGGCCTCTGCGGGGGATGCTTCAATAATCATGCACGCCCAGCGACAATATGGATCCAATTCCGGATATTGAGGGGCCGCTCCCCTTTTTTCTCCAAATCGGCCCAGGGCCGATGCCCCTCGACACTATGTCTGATATTTGTCAAAGTAACCGTCGCAGCGGGCCCCCGACTTGGTTGGAGCCCGCCCGCTGGCCCCCCTGGTGGCTAAAAGTGAACCCCGGGCAGCGAGCCCTCGCTCATGTAGGACCAGATAACAATCTGTCGGTGTTACCGTGTCGATCCTAGCCGCTATTAGGCGGCGGTTATTGCCTTGGCGGTTCCGGAAGATTGGACGGGTTGAGGAGTGTGTTTGTTCCCCCCCGACTCGGCACCCTAATGTTGCGTGCGTGGTGGTGTTGACAGCACATCATATCCATTCAGGGGTGCATGTGCTATTGCATTGCACCCAACGACGGCGGTGGGAGACTGGTGGAACTACTACTTCTCCCCTGACTCCCCGGCTGAAGCGTGCCGTTCGTACCGTCCGCCGCCAGATCTCGGCTCGCAGCCCAGAGTCCGAGCAAGAGCGAGCCGAGAGGGGGCTGCGGTAGTACCGCCAGCTGCCGGACCTGCCGCCCTCTGCCGGGTGTAACCATCCCCTCGCCGGGGAGTTGTTTCCGCCGCCGGGTACCCAACGAACATTCGAGAACGGGGACACTTGCCTGCCGCGGGGGATTGACACGGGCGGACGGTGGCTTGGGGTTTTCATGGCTGTGCTATCCCCTGAGGCTGCAGAGTGACTATTGATGTTTCTCTACCTTGGATCGTGGATTCATCCCGTGTCTTTTACCAGCTTGTCCCGTCTCCTGAACCCGCTAGTAGCCCAACCGGGCGAGCAGCTCGTCCAGATGCACCTCGCTTTCGTCTCTGCACTGCAGGATCGTTTCCTCCGTCTGCCGCTTCAGCACGTCAGCATTGCTCACCCGCCACGGAAGGATGGCTTGGAGGACGGTATCCACGTCCGCGACCCTGTCGATCCCCCGGATCGTCCGTGGGCGCTTGACACCAGCCTCCTCCATGGCATCTTCCCACGCCTTGGCGTCCTCCCACCGGACGCGACCACCGTGAGCGGAAGCGGCAGGCAGAGGCGAAGGGAAGCCGTGCAGCTTAGCGTTGCGCAGGGCCGCGTCTATTCCCTCCTCGTCGACGTCCCAACCACGGAGCTGTCCTCCCGCGCCATCAAACGAGCGCAGAAACTCGTACGACGGGTGCAGGACGGTAGCAAAGTTGTAGTCGATCAGCCCGGTGATGCGGCCTGCCCCGCGGTCGAAGAGAAGGTTACTGCCGTCTTGATCACGGGCGATGGGTGGTCAGCACGGCAAACCATCTGCACCACAAGCTGACGTGCATACACCTCCCTGCACGCACAGACGACTGACTGCCGGGACATAGGGTAGGTAGATACTGACTGAAATCGGCATGGCACACCACCCTCTCCTCCTTCCCCCCCAGCCCCTCAAACATTGCCAGCAAACCCTCGGCGACGAACCGCTCGAGGCGCGTCCGCAGCCCGTTGGCGCGCCAGCCCTTGATGTACGGGTTGTCGTCCGCTTCTTTCAGCTCGAGCTCCAACCTGGCCTTGAAAGACGCCTCGAACGAGTCCCACGGCCCGGCGCCGACGGTGGGCATGGCCGCGCTGACGACCTGGCCGGCTGCGTCGAACGTCACGCCGCCGAAGCCGGCGATGCTCGCCGGCAGGGTGTAGCTTTGTATGCCCTTGAGGATCCCGGCCATTTGGGCGAAGACGCGCTTCTTTTCGGCGGGGGTTAGGTCATCCAGGACGTCGCCCAGGGGGGTGCCGGGCAGCAACTCCTGCAAGATCCAACCCTGGACGGATTTGCCGCCCGTGGCGCTGCCCCAGGCGAACACCCGGGGCACGACGCGCGGCTGGATGGAAGCGAGTGCGGTTGAGGCGAGCGCGATGAGGGCCACCTCGTTCTCGACGCGGTTGGCCATGTTCATAACGTGGTTTATCAGTGGGTCGAACATATCAGTGGGTCGAACACTCTCTACTACTTTATAAACGCTATCCTCAATTACAAAACAACAACACTAGGAA
>FTDS01000198.1_pt1 | contig 13228 bp, 13 predicted proteins | sample 1639991 | NCBI WGS metagenome assembly FTDS01 (sample SAMEA3914869, study PRJEB12502) | metagenome | biome: forest; material: soil | place: USA | collected 2012-03-12 | depth 0.1 m
ACACCAACCCCCTCACCCTCAACTCGTCCCACTCATCCGGATACTCCTTCCCAAACATCTCCTCCAGCACCTCCCCCAGCTCCCTCCCCTCCTCCCTCGCCCTCCCAATCCCCCCCGCAAGCAACCGATCATACAACTCCCTCCCCTTCCTCGTAACCGCCGCCCCGCGCTGCTCAATCTCCCCAAACCGCGCCGTGTGCGTGCCCGTCTTCTTCACCTTCTTTGCCGTCCCTTCCCCCTCACTCCCCTCCGAAGACGACGACGACTCATCCACAAAGACCACCCGCTCCTCCAGCGCCTTGAAACTCGTCTGCCGCAGCAGAATCTCACATTTCCTCCCCCCCGGCGGTCCCTCGATACACTCCTTCGCCGGCAGGCCGCGCTCAATCATGGCCGCCTGCGCGGCATCGATATCCAGCGTTCGCGGGGTGAGGTGGTTGATGTGTGCAGACGGGAAACACACAATGTCCGCTACCATGGGGTGTTCCCGCTTCAGGGCGAGGTACGTCTCCAAGGGGACTGTCGCGCGGGAGTGCCATTTGAAGATGAGGAGGGAGTCGGCGATCAGGTCGTCCGCGTCGGTTGGGGTCAGCGTGGAGGGGGATGTTTCAGCCTGCGTGAGCAGGGCCAGCAGGCGCGGGGAGAAGAGCTGGCGCTGGGCGAGGAGGGAGAGCGCTGTTTTGCGGACGGAGGGGGAGGTTATGAGATCGGCGCGGAGGACGGTGGTGAAGACGCGGAAGGGGTTTGCTTCGAGGGCCGCCGCGGACGTGGGGCGGAAGGCGGTGCCGTGCAGCGGGAAGCCGACCATCTTCAGGTCGTAGTAGCCTACGGGGTGCATGCCGAGGAGGCGGAAGAGGCGGGCGATGGTGCGCATCTCGGCTTCGGTGCCGAGGCGGATCGCGCCGTGGCGCTCGAGCTGGTGCCGGACGGGGAGGGAGGAGGGGGAGGAACCCCGCGAGGCGAGGACGGAGGCATCGACGGATTGTACAATGTCTACGAGGGAGCCGTAGAGGGGGACCTCGGTGCGGTACATGGAGGAGAGGGCTGTGACGAAGCGCGTGCGCAGGTGGTCGGGGTCCCATCTGAGGGGGTCAGCATGGGAAGGGGCATCACGGGGTGCGAGGAACGTACGCTGGGGACAGGCATGAGGTGCCATTCTGCTTGGTTGGGGCTGACATGGTGAGAGTTGCTGAGGATAGACTCTGGCAAGTGGTGATACTGTGAAAAGGTAACAGCAATGTTGTAGGAGAAACCAATGGCTAGCTACAAGCAGTGACCCAGCAAGTAGATATGGCCTCGAGGACGTCACACTGGCACCAACCCTTGCAGATCACACCACGGGCGTACACCGGAGACAACACACCAGGTCCCGTGGCATCAGTTAGCACCGCCATCCCTGATCCAAGGTCTTATCGCTTACACACCCTGTTGCCCAGACAATCTACAGTTGGCCCTGTGATACCATGTCTGCGGCTGGAGCCGGGTGGTCAGGGGCTGCGGCATCTCCGCCCCGAGGGTTGCCGCGCCTGGAAACGGCGGTGATTCGGCGGGACTGCCGCCTGTAGTTAGTCTGTGGCATCCCTGTCCCGGTGCCGTGCCGTGCCTAGCCGCGGCGGTGTGGCAGGAGGAGGTGGCCGGGTTGTTTTCGTCCCCCTGGCTCGGCTGTTGTACCCGTTATCTGGACTATCACGGACGAGATACAGATGATACGAGGTGACGCATATCCCACGGCCGATATCAGTTGCAAAGACAGCTCAAGGGACTCAAAGATAGGTAAACAGAAACCAAGCTTTATAGACTATGACTCAACTACCCTCTACACCTCCACCAACCACTCCCTAAACCACCCAACCGCAGCCCTCATCGCCCTCTCCAACCCCCTCACCTCCGCCTCATCCTTCCGGTTCCCCCTCACCGCAAACCCGTGCTCCAACCCCGGAAAAAACTGATAATCAAAGGCCACCCCTAACTTCGGAATCTCCCTCACCGCAAACGCCTTCAACTCCTCCGTAAACTTGGGGTCCCTCTCCGGCGCCAAAATCTGCACCGGCACGCCCACCTTCAGCATCTCCCCCTCTTCCAAAAACGTCGGATGCGCGGTAGAGATACAGTCCACAAGCGGGACCTCCCCGTCCGCCACCCGCGCGCCGAGCTGGAACACGGCCCAGCCGCCGTAGCAGAAGCCGATGGCGCCGATGCGGGCGTGCTGCGTGCGCAGGTGTTTCGCCAGGGCGGCCATCTCGGGCGCGCGTGCTTGCTTCGAGTTGCCCGCCATGAAGGTTGGCAGGTCGAGTTTGTCCCACTCGGGCGGGTTGTCAATGATGGCGGGGGGGAGGACGACGCCACCGAAGCTGGTTTCTCTGTCAGTAAAGATTCTTGGATGGGGGTGTGTGGGAAAGGGACAAACAAATCGGGGACGTAGACCGTCGCGCCGACCTCGGCCGCGTAGTGGTCGGCCAGGAGGCGGATGTTGGGGAAGGTCCAGCCGTAGAGGTCGTGGATCACGATGATGGCCACGTCGGGGTTGGTGCCCGCGATGTAGCAGTTCTGGCCGTTGATGGCGGCCTCGCGGCCGGTGGGGACGCCGTCCCACTTGAAACCTTTGAGGCAGCAGGAGCTCATGGTGATGGTGTTGATGGGGTGATGGTGTGGTGGTGTGCTGTGGTGGTGGTTGAGTTGGTTGAGTTGGTAACCTTGGTGAGTAACCTTTACCCCTCAGCTTGATCGCGTATGATACCTCAGGGCGGGACGGATAGCTTGGGTTGTACTCGGGCACGTCAGATCCCAAATGTCTCGGCTGTCTCACCTGTCATACCCAACCTCTTGTTGCCCGCCGGAGCCCCGCCCCCTTTTCCCGACCTGGCGGGTTGGTCCGCCTTATCCCCGCCACCACACTCCCTGCCACCACTTGACCTAGAAGAAGTGGAAAAGAGATGAGAATCACCTGAGATCTGTGAACGGCATTAGACTTTGCCAAACCTATTGTCAACTCCGTTGCCATCTCAATCACAAGCACCAATCATGTCCCTCCCCACAACCCAACGCGCCGTGGTGGTCTCCCAAGTCGGCGGCCCGGAAGTCCTCGACTACCGGACCGACCACGCCGTCCCCCAGCCCACCTCGGGGCAAGTCCTTGTCAAGAACTCCATCGCCGGCATCAACTACATCGACACCTACTTTCGCACCGGCCTCTACCCCTCCCCCAAGCCGGAGGTCCTGGGCCGCGAAGCCGCCGGCACCATCGCCGCCCTCGGCCCCGACACGGAGCAGTACGGCCTGGCGGTCGGCGACCGCGTCATCTGGCTCGCCAATGGCGGGTACGCCGAGTACAGCGCCGTGCCGGCGGCCAAGACGCTCAAGCTCCCCGATGCGCTGTCGTACGAGGACGCCACGGCGAGCTTCATGAGTGGGCTGACTGTGCTCGCGCTGGCTAAGGAGACGTACACGGTCCGCCCAGGGGATTGGGTGCTTCTTCATGCTGCGGCAGGCGGGGCTGGATTTTTGATGACGCAGCTGTTGAAGAAGATTGGGGCCAAGGTTGTTGGGACGGCGGGCGGGCCGGAGAAGGTGGCGCTTGTGAAGAGCCTGGGGGCGGATCATGTCATTGATTATCGGAGCGAGGAGGGCAAGGATTGGGTTTCGACGGTGATGGAGATCACGGGTGGGAGGGGCGTGGATGTGGTGTACGACTCGGTTGGGAAAGACACTTGGGAGGGGAGTTTGGCGGTGGTGAAGAGGAAGGGCACGATCGTGTGGTTTGGGAATTCGAGCGGGCCAATCCCGCCGCTGCCGTTGAAGTGAGTGAACAAGTGGAAAGGGGTGAGGTGTGAGAGACATGCTGACACCAAAGCTTCTTGCAGCCGCCTCTCGCCCAAGTGCGTCAAGATCGCGCGGCCGACGCTGTTTGGGTACATTGCGACGCGTGAAGAGTTTGAACAGTATGCCAACGAGCTGTTCGAGCTTCTCACCTCGGGGGCGCTCAAAGTGTCCATCCACGGGCTTTACTCGCTGGCTGACGTCAAGCAGGCGCACATTGTAAGCATCTGCATCATCAGTCAATATTGCGACTGTGGCTGACTGTCAAACAGGATCTCGAAGGGAGAAAGACAACTGGCAAGGTTCTAATCAAGGTTTCAGAGTAGAAGAGCAAATCATAGACAAACCAAACAATCAAACTGGGATCACCATCATCACAGCGATGAAGTTGATGGAGTTGGCCAAGAAATGAAAACAGGGAACGTCGTCATGTAGTTAATCTCAAAGTGACTTTTGGCCGACGGCTCTCCTCAGGGGTTACCCCGTGGAACCTGGAGATGTCCTCGGGCAACATTCCTGATCTTCGATTCTCCAAACTCCTCATCATGAGTGAATTCTGGATTTGTCACCATGGAGCAGTCCCCGGATATTCCGCCGGACTATCAACCACACCTCGTGCGATCGCCAATCCCATGTGTTAGTTCCCTCCCCCCCGCCACCTTTCTCCTCCCAAACTCCATCCGCCCCGGAATATCCGACTTACCCCATCCCAACTTCCCTCAGTCCAGACCCCTCCGACGAACGAGGCGGCTCTGCGCTCCCCACGGGGTAGCGGCGGCAGGGGTCCCCGCCATTCCCGGGACCAATTGCCGTGGGTTTCCGAGCGCGGACGCGAGGCGCGAGGTGGGACCTCCACCGCAGAGCGGGTCCGACTCGGACGGACGGGGCCCGGCGGACGCAGGCCGGAGAAGCGGCGGAGATGGGGCGGCCCCGGAGGATTGCGCCATGACGCGCGGGGCTTTCTCACCAGCTGAGACGGGGGCGGAAGCTGTGAGGTTAAGAGCAACACCCACTCGTACGACTGCCGGCGAACAGACAGACTGCCAAGTTTCAGCGCGTTTCCATTTTGAAAACAGTCCTTTCTCCGTGCTCCACCAATCATCAACACTATGTCTTCTTTCGGTCGTCTCATCCGGTTCGCCGACGCGGCGGGCAAGGCCCGGTTCGGCGAGCCCAACGTCAGCTCCCTCGCCGCGTTCGAGGAGGCCGTGGCCCAGGGCACCCTCGAGGCCACCGTCTTTGAGGGCACGTCCATCTCCAACGTCACCCCGACCTCCGAGGTGGCCAAGGTTGCGCAGGTCCTCCCCCTGCTGACCGCCGACGATGTCCCCATCGTCAAGTGCGTGGGTCTCAACTATATCAAGCACAGTAAGCCCCCTCCCAACACCACCCCCAATATCCCCAAATCCTAACGCCCCCCCAGTCCAAGAAGGCGGCCGCAAGCCCCCTCCCTACCCCTCAATCTTCATCAAGCCGCGCGCCTCAGTCGCCAGCTTCTCCGAGGACATCCCGATCCCCAAGCTCGCGCAGGACGAGCAGCTCGACTACGAGGGCGAGCTGTGCATCGTGATCGGCAAGACGGGCAAGGACATCCCGCTGGCCTCCGCCCTCTCCCACATCGCCGGCTTCGTCTCCTCCAACGACGTCTCCGCGCGCAAGTGGCAGCGCGACCCGGCCTACGCCGGCGGCGTGCCGCAGTGGTGCTTCAGCAAGGGGTTTGACAAGTTTGCGCCGCTCGGGGGGTTGTTGGTTTCGCCCAAGATTGTTGGGAATGCGGGGAATTTGAGGCTGCAGACGATTGTGAACGGGGAGGTGAGGCAGGATACGAACACGAGTGATTTGCTGTTTAATACGGAGAAGATCGTGTCGTTTATTAGCCAGGGGACGACGCTGGAGGCCGGGACGGTTATCATGACGGGCACGCCGGCGGGTGTGGCGATGGGGATGAAGGAGCCGAAGTGGCTGAAGGATGGGGATGTGGTGGAGGTGAGGATTGAGGAGCTGGGGAGTGTGAAGAACAAGATGGTGTTTGAGTAGCTGGATTAATGGATTTCCTGGGTTATTGAATTACTAGAGATGCAATCTGACTGTGTTCACTTCATGATGGCAACATGTTTTGCCCCTTTTTAAGCCCCCCTTTCGGTTAATTATCATCCAACCCACCCATCGTAGAACGACCCCAACTAGAAGTCATGAAATATGGACTTGCAACACATGTACAAGCATGCATGAAGCCAAAAATAAACGGAAAGCATTTTATAATGCAACATGATCATTCTATTTACACCTGCCAAGTACCCCAAGCCCACCCCCAACCGACCTCCCTAAACCGGCTTCGCGCCGGGCATCGTGTCCCACGACTTGACCTCCGTCGCGGCTAAGGGCACCTTCCGAGACGCGAAAAACTCGGCTTTGTAAGGCAGCTTCTCAAACCTGGGTGCACCCCTGAGTCAGCTGGCGCACACAATGACATAACCCGCCGTCATCAACCCCCTCTTCGACGAAAACCTACCCCTTCTCGATCAGCGCAGTCCGCACAATCAGATGGTTCCCGCCGTGCTTCATCGGGATGGTCCACAGCGTGCAGCCGCACCGGGAGCAGAAGACCTTGTGCTTCTCGGCCCCGCTCAGGTTGTCCGTTAGGGTCCAGGTGCTGAGGAGGTCAGCTCCCTCGAGGACCTCGACGTCGGAGCGCTTGAACTTGGCGGACTGGGGTGGATTAGAGGTGTTTGACTTGGATATCTGGGGTGTTGGATCCTCACTATCTGGCCTGGAGCGCCGGCATTCTTGGCGCAGTGCGTGCAGTAGCAGATGAAGACGTTCTCGGGCTCACCCTGGACGGTGAACTTGACACCCTCGCACAGACAGGAACCTCGCATGATGTCCGCCATGGTGTTAAACGCGAGTGATTCTGCTGTGTAAACCACAAATGCTCTGATTCCCCCGCCGCAACACGAGGGCGACACATGACCCCTTTCGTACAACCACACCCGGCTTATTCATCGCTGCTGGCGATCCTCTGCGTCCCCACGCCGGGCATGCTGCGGAGAGCGGGCCCGCCTCAACTCCGCACGCTATGAGTCCCCACCACTCGCGACATGGCATGCCGGAACAAAGCCGGGTTTCCGGCGGGGGTGGCGACCCTGCAGGTCGGCCCCGGATGTCGAGAGCCTGGGGTGCAGGGTGGAGGGGGGCATGTGAAACAACACCACGCGGTTCCCAGGCTGTAATTATCGCGAGATGTAAATCCTACGGTGTCTTTTTATCCCCTTCTTCTTCGCCTACGCATTCCCTCGTCCACCACCCCCCGCAACACCACACAACCTCTCCTCAACCCACCTCATCACCACACATTCCATCGTCACCACCACCACCACCACCACCATAACCACCACCACAATGGCAACCCCCACCCCCACCGAGGCCGAATACCTGGCCATCCTCGCCTCCCAAAACGTCTCCCCCCTCTGGACGGTCCTCAACAAAATGGTCCCGCCCTCCCCAAACCCGCGCGCCGTCGTCACAACCTGGCCCTACTCCACCCTCCGCCCCTCCCTCCTCCAATCCGGCACCCTGATCACCGCCGAAGAAGCCGAGCGCCGCGTCCTCATGCTCGTCAACCCACCCCTCGGCGCGCCCTACACCACCGACACCATCTACGCCGGCCTGCAGCTGATCCTGCCCGGCGAGACCGCCCCTGCGCATCGGCATGTGGCGTTTGCTTTGCGGTTTATCGTGGAGGGAAGTAAGGGGTTTACCGCGGTGGAGGGGAAGAAGGTCATGATGGAGCGCGGGGATGTCATTTTGACGCCGAGCTGGAGCTGGCATGACCATGGGAGCGAGGGGGATGGGCCGATGGTGTGGTTGGATGGGCTGGATCTGCCGGTGTATCGGTTTTTGCCGGTGAATTTTGCTGAGAACTTTGCCGAGGCGCGGTATCCGAGCGAGTTGGAGGAGGGGGAGAGTAAGCTGAAGTTTCCGTGGAAGGGGGTGCAGGAGGTGCTGGATCGGGGGGTGGAAAAGGGGGAGGGGTATGCGCGGTACGAGTACCGCCTGCCGGGGTCGGGGGAGTATCTGAGCAAGACTGTGGGTGCGCAGGCGGAGAGGGTGGCGGCTGGGAAGTCCAGCGGGAAGTTGAGGGAGACGGTGTCGTTTGTGTATCATGTGTATGAGGGCGAGGGATACTCGGTGATTACCACGCCGGAGGGCAAGGAGGAGAAGGTGACGTGGAGCGCGAGGGATACTTTCAGCGTGCCGGCGTGGAGCGTGGTTGAGCACACCTGCACCATGGAGAGCGGGAGCGCCTATCTGTTTGCCATCAACGACAGGCCGATGATTGAGGCGCTGGGGTTGGCCAGGAAGGAGGTGCTCTAAAGGGTTGGAATCGGGCTGCTATGGAGGTATCGATGTGAATATCAACTGTTTCAAGTTCTACGCGTTGAACCCCTATCATTGGATTGTGTAAACCGTCAAGATGCGACCCAAACCACAGCTGTGGATGAGACGGGAATTGGGATGTATAATAATATGGAAGACGAGGACCGAGACAAGGTGAAATATCCCATATTGACCTGATGGCTGTACATCAAGTCCACCTTCTACACAACATCTACCATCGTTCTCTCAAGCTTTCCAGATGCCTGGACCTGCCACGGAATCCTCGCCATGGAGTGCCCACCTAATTTGTAAGTCTATGAGAAGTCCGAACGAGCCAAGATTACGGCGTTCAGTGTTACACAGCAAGAAACACGACTCAAATTAAACTCCTCGCTAACCATTCCCTCGAATTCCTCAACCTTGAGGAACTCATGAAGTCCATCGCAAATCGCAAGCAACTCAGACAGCGCACAGCGTTCAGCCGTTCACAGGCTGGTGAAATCAAACCACCAACTCAAATCCGCAAGACAGAACACAGATGAAACCAATCCCCAGAAAAAAAACTCGAATTGAACTCCTGCTAACTCTCCCCTCAAGCATGATCCGTGGTCCCAATCAGGGGCTTACCCGACGCCATGATCTCGATGAACGACTTGGGCGCCTCCTTGTCAAAGAACATTTTCTGGCTCAACAAGCTCCTGGTGATGACGTCGATCGCAAACGGGAACATCTCCTTCTCATACGCGGCCACCGCCTCGTCGTTCACCCCAAGCTCCTTCAGCTTCCCAGCCAAGATGCACGAATCCCGCATGGCGCAGTTGACACCGTCACCCACAAACGGCGTGGTGACATGCGCAGCATCACCGATCAGGGTAACCCCCGGGGCAGTGGTCCAGTTCAGCCGCTCCGTCGGGAAGTAGTACATGATCCAGGGACGGAAAGGGCCCTCGGAGTTGGTGATGATGTCACGCATCTCGGGGGAGTACTTTCCGAAGTAGTCGTCGCGCATGAGGAACTCCTTGACGGCGGGCCAGTCGGAGACATCAACGAGGCCGGACCCGGCAAAGTCCTCCGGGCCGGGGATGCCGACGTCGACGCGGTAGTGGCCGTCGCCCTGCCGCGAGTTGAACATGTGCACGCCGTCGCCCATGATGATCATCGACCCTTGACGGCAGAGCTCTTGCATCTTGGGGTAGAAGGGCGAGGTCGGGTAGATCTTGGTCGTGATGAAGAGGTTGCCCGAGTAAGCCGGCTTCGCGTCGGTGACCTACACGTTGTCAGTCAGTCCCATTCCCAAGGGATGTCAGCAAGATGACTTACCAAGTGCCGGACCTTACTCCAAGTCCCATCAGCGCCTACCACCAACTTAAACCCGGTCTCCTCGCTCCCATCCGCAAAACCCAGCACCACCCTCCCCTCCGCATCCCTCTCAACCCTCTGCACCGCCCTCTTCCAAATCACCTTCTCCCCCGGAATCCCACTCAACAGCACCTTCCTCAACGCCCACCGATCAATCTCGGGCGCATCCCGCCCCTCCCCAAAATCAAAGATATTGTTCCCCTTGTGATCAAACAGCCGGTGGATGGTCGCGTCGCCGTAGCGGCCGTACTTCTTGAACTCCTCAAAGACGCCGGCCTCGCGGAGCGCGCGCTGGCCGCTGCCCGGGTGCAGGTCGAGGCAGCCGCCGCGCGGGGGGACCTCTTCGGCGCTGCTCTCGTACAGGATGTAGTCGATGCCGCCTTGCTTTTCGAGGATGGCGGCGAGGGCGAGGCCGGCCGGGCCGCCGCCGACGATGGCGATTTTGTTGGCGTTGGGGTTGGTGGACATGGTGGTGGTGGTGGGGTGTGTGTGGGAGGGTGTGTGTGTGATGGGGAGATTGGTAGAAGGGTGGTTGTCTGAGAGAAACTTGAAGATGGAGAGAGAAGGAGGAGGAAGCTGAGGTTTGGTTGTGGTGGGCCTGCTGGATCAAACTTCTCTGGCTTCACGACGACAAGCTTTGCTAGATGTACTAGTCGACGACGAGCTGTGGCTTCCGCAACCCCTCACTTCCTCATGATCCCATGATCCCACCCCCAGCTTTCCCGGGTTCGGCCTGTGGGACAGACGGGGAGCCCAAGACGCCCAAGGCACGGCGAGACGACGGCGGACGTCGGGTTTAGGGCGGACCAGCCCTTGGCGCTGTGGGGAGAGTGCGGCTTTTGCGGGGTGCAGTTTGTGGGGTGCAGAACCCGCCGCTGGGGTTGCGGGGAAGTAGGGGGTGCTAGGGGGTTAGGGAGCCAGCGTGGTACGGGAGTTAGGAGGTTTTCAGGGGGTTGTGGTTGGTCGTGCTCGCCATACGGCGGCTTACCCTCGGGCTTGTTCAGGGGTTATTGATGCGGCCAGGACTACGTCATGAGTGATGTCTGGTGGGACAACCGCCAAGGGGGCACGAGCAGGCGCATCTGAGAAGGTCGAGTCAGGAAACACTGGCCTAGAGAATCACAGCGGGAGAAACGGAGAATCATGAACTGTTGAAACAGTTGAACTCGATATGCTCATCACGGCCACTCAATGCTCAAAATGACAAAACTAACAACCTGCAACTACTAAGCCGATATTCCCCCTTAACAGCCCAAGAAACCGCTTGCTTCCATCCTGTCCCGTTCAAGTGAACTGCCCCGCCGACTCCCCTCACTTCTCCTCCGCCGGCGCCTTAAAGTAGAGCGAGTTCTCATACCGCGACAGCCGCTGCCCGATAACAGGCCGCTTCTTGATAGCCTCCTCATCCTCGCCACTCCGCACACGGCGCAGGAACTCATCAATGTCGGTGTCCACCCCAATCGGGTTCTGCGCGTACTCAGGGGTGGCCATGAAATCCAGCGCTTCCTGGGCCGTCGCAAAGTTGTTGACCTGCATCTCGAACTCGTTGCCGTCCGGGTCGGTGTAGTACATGCTGGTGCTCATGCCGTGGTTGACGGGCCAGTGCGGGACGATGCCGCGCGCCTTCTTCTCCTCGTAGCTCGTCGCCAGGTCCGCCAGGTTGTTGAGCGTGAAAGCGATGTGGTAGACGGTCGCTGCGGTGGGGCGGTTGGGGATTTGTTCGTGCGTCGGGTCCGACACGATCACCATGCGGTGGTGCTCGTCGTCCCAGGCGATGAAAGACGCCTTGGCGTTACGCAGCACCTCGCGCCCGCCGAAGAAGTCGAGGTGCCACTTGACCATGGCCTCGAACCTGTCGGGCGTCGTGCGGATGCCGAAGTGCCCGATGCTCGCGGGGCTGATGCGCGTCTCGGGGGCTGCTGTGCTTGCCATGGTGGGAATGTGAGAGGAGGAGAGGTGGATGCCGCTGGGTGTGGATGGTGGGTTGTGGATGGTGGACGAGTGGTGGATGGTGGAAACGAAGCAAAGACGTGATTCGGATATGCTGGCACGCGTTACAGGCTATGCCCTCTGATCGGTTACAACAGCCGTCGAGATACTGCTAGTTTTCATCTTCCATTGCCCCGAGTTATCTGGCCTGCGTTCAACCCGCCAAGACCGCAACACGGAGTGGTGGTGCCGACGTGCGGGCTTAAGGCGGGAGGCCATCCGGAGCCCCGAGATGGCCGAGCTCGCGTCGAACATGGCGTTGCCGCTCCATTCCGGCCGCCGTCATATGGGACGGACTTGGCTGTAGCCCCTCGCGGTAGCCCCTCCTTGTCTGCATCATTCCCGTCGAGTTACACTGTCACGTCACCCCACGCTCACCACCATGCCGGAACGCTACTCTGTGCTGCGGCACCAGTCCATTGGCCCCATCCGCGGCGTCAACAGGCTGGATGGTGTCACGCAGTTTCTTGGTGTCCAATATGCCACTCTTTCTGGGCGCTTTGCTCGTGCCGAGTTGCTCAAGTCGTATCCCCCTGAGCACAGCCGAGTTCAGGAGGGCATCTTTGATGCGACCAGCATAGGGTATGCCCGCCAGCCGAATATCGTCACAGAATTCAAGTTAACATAGAGTCACCAGGCCCATCCCGATCAGCCCTGCCAAGGGCTGTGAGTGGGAGCACAAACTGATTCAGGTGTACCTTCCGTCCCCTGAGTTTGAGCAGTCCGATATCGACTGCCTGACGCTCAACATCGCTGTCCCTGATGTCGAGCCTAAGGACGGCGCGACATGGCCGGTTCTGGCCCTTGTCCACGGCGGCGCGTTTGCCACGGGGAGCAGCTCGTATCCGCAGTATGACCTGGGGCGCATCGTTCAGATCAGTGTGGAGATGGGGCAGCCTATGATTGCAGTGGGCATCAAGTGAGTAGCCCCTATCTTGGAATGAAGGAATAGTGAGCTAACTGCATTAGCTACCGTCTGGGAGTACCCGGTTTCCTGTACTCTTCAGTCATGAAGGCTGCTGGGTACAAGCCAAACAACGGACTTGATGACCAGCGGCTCGGCCTGCTCTGGATCAAAGAGCACATTTCTGGCTTCCACGGCGACCCTGAGGGCGTCACCTACATTGGTGAAAGCTCAGGAGCAGGTAATTGCGTCCCTCCCATGGCCGTCTAGACCTTACTCTGATCCCTCTTCCAGCATCCGGTTGCTTTCACCTTCACGGGACGGAGCCCCTCTTCAACCAGCTGATCGCCATGAGCGGCTCATCCCTGGTCAAGGCCAAACCGCTCGAGGCAGCCGAGCGCTCCTTCAAGACGGCAGTCCAGCTCCTCAGCAGTGAAGACGAAGGCGTCCCCCTCTCCGACGCTGACCAAGTCTCAAAGCTCGTCAACGCGTCCATGGAGGACATCCGCGAGAAGATCGGCCGCAAGTTCCCGCTCGGCCCGCTCGTCGACGGCGAGATGGTACCGCGCACCACCACCTACGCCCAGCTGGCGGACGCCACCACAACCGCCGCCCTCTTCCCCGGCAGACAGTGGTGCAAGCGCGTCATGACCGGCGACTGCCAGATGGACGTACGTCCCTCCCATTTCCCACCCCCTTTCCAACCCCCAAACTAACCCCCCACAAAGGGAAACGCCTACGCCCCCCGCGTCGCCACCCGGAGCGATCTGGACCGGCCCGGCG
>FTDS01000516.1_pt1 | contig 12162 bp, 7 predicted proteins | sample 1639991 | NCBI WGS metagenome assembly FTDS01 (sample SAMEA3914869, study PRJEB12502) | metagenome | biome: forest; material: soil | place: USA | collected 2012-03-12 | depth 0.1 m
CTCCCCAAAGCTCTCATACCCCTCAAACGCCGCCACCGGCAGCCCCGCCCCAAACATGTCCACCACCTTCATCGGCAGATCCACCCCCGAGCTGCTCATGTGCAGGCACACGCCGAGATCGGCGGCCGCCAGCAGCGCGGCGTAGTCCGCGAAGGGGAGGAAAGCAGTTTCGATCCGAACGCGGGAGGGGGGGAGCTGGCCCGCGGCGGCAAGCTCAGAGATGCGAGAGAGGTAGTGGGCCTTTTGCGGGCCTTTGCCTGTTATTATCGCCAACACTGGCGTGGCGGTGGGGGAGGAAGCGTAGGAGACGAGGGCGTCAAGGAGGATGGAAAAGTCCTCGTCGGGCGTCCAGCTCGTGCTGCTGACCAGCAGGCGGGTGGTGCCGGCGACCAGGTCCGGGAGGATGTCCCGCGCGGAGTCGGGGACCACGCGCGCGAGGATTTCGGCTCTCGCTCCCGGGTTGGAGGGGGGAAGAGGTTGGAATATGGCCGCGGGCCGGTCGTGGACGGGCAGCATCGGCTGGGAGATGGAGTAAGGCGGGTTCCGCAGCTGGCGGGCCATGGCGTGCGTCACCGTCAGGTGGAGGTCGCCGAGGCGGCCAAAGTAGCACTCGTAGAGCTTGGAGAGGCCGACGAGCGGGTGGGCGCGGCCGCGGGTGCCGGCGAGGATGGTCCAGCCGTAGTTGTGCCAGTCGATGATGAGCTTGGTGTTGCGGAGGCGGCAGGCGAGGGCGGCGATGGCGAGGGTGGGGATGGAAGGGGGGTTTTGGACGAGGAGCCATTGGGAGGCGGGGAGGGTGTGCGTGAGGAGGAGGGTGAGGTGGAGGGTTTGGTAGAGGACTTTGATGGGGGCGAAGAGGATGAAGGGGATGGAGGGGGGGCGGCGAGGGGGGGTTGGGAGGGCGGTGATGGTGATGTTGGCGTTGTTGACCACGTCGGGGTGGGGGGATGTCTCTGTGGCATGTATTAACGCCCAGGCTTCTCATCATCGCCAGGGTCACTAGGGATTGTCGTACCAAGATACCCGATCAGGTTCACTTTGCCTCCATGTTTGGCTATGCTGAGGGCGTGGTATGTCATGCGAGGGCTGCGCCCGATGTCGCCGAGGACCAGGACCTGGACGGACACATCGCCATCTGGTGAGCCAGCCGGAGGCCCAGCATATTTCGTGATGCTGAGGAAGAAATAGGCAACAGCAGCTCCCACACCGAGGATGCAGAAGAGAAGAGAATAGGCCAGCAGTGCGATCATGTTTGCATATCCGATTTAGCTGCCCCTACGGCGAAGGGCGCCTGGAACTGTTGGTATGTGGTTTGATCCTCGAAACTTGTCGACTCTTGTGAGTTGAGGTGAGCAGGGTTGTTGCTCAGTGAAGCTTCTCAAGCTGTTCCAGCAAAAAAGCCCAACAGCCAAAGCGCAGGAAAACTCAAATTTCCCAAACAACCTTCACTTCAGCCTTGCGGTTTTGATGAGGTCGACACCATCAGCCTCGTCTCGAGTTCCACCGTTGTCGGCGCGTTTCGGGGTCGCGGAGTTGGTTGCGAGCTGTGCTGTGCCTAATACCGGCAGCTCCTGGGTACTCGGCTGGCATCTGGCATCTGGCATTTGGCCCTGCGAGCTTATCTGGACCCTGTCGGCGGATAACCTGCCCAGTTGGGGTAAGCAGGGGTCCGCAGCGATCTCGTGCATGGGGCCAATCAGGCGCCCCTGATTCCGCACGACCTTGATGGTCTGGACCCACCGCGCCTGCTCAGGGGTCGGCGGAAAGGGAAAGCGGCGACCGACTCCCGCGAACGACCAGGGGGGGGATGGGGAAGGAGGAGGGACACTGGCAGGCCACCACACAAACAACGGGGATTGCTCTGTGCCTGCGGCGAAGGACGTCAAGTTGGCATCATTGCGAGATCCATTCTTATCCACCCCGCCGCCGTCCAATTCCAAGCCCACCAACGTGAAACCGCCTCAGCGGGGCTCCCGTCCTGCAGGCTTGCTGCAGTCTTCCTTACCTCCCCCCTCCGGCGCAGCTCCGACCAACCTCAAAAAAGGACACGACTGGACACCGCATCAAGGCTGCATCCGTGGCTCGTCTGCTCAGGTCATCGATTCAGGTACAGATAGTCCAGGTTAGTCCTGTTGCTCTTCCTCCTGTACGAGTCCACGGAAAATCGAGCGCCTGTTGACTCCTTGCACCGTTGACAGCCGTGCCACTCGCGACGCCAGACATCGAATCCCTCCGAGCGATCACCGCCACACGCGACCCCCCAACCGTCGCTCCTGCGCGACCCCTCCCCACAGACCCTCCCGATGCGCCGGGACAGGTGACTCTAGGAGCGTCAACGCTCCTGCACCCCGCCGTCTCCACGCGACCACCCACCAGAACGAACCAGCAGCCTCGCACAGGCACATTAATCGAACACAATGGCGTCCACATATGCGCTGCCGGCGTCAACGGTACCTTCTCACCACCACCATGGCCCAAACAATGGCTCCGGGCACACACACTCGCATACGCACTCGCACTCCTCCCACTCACACTCCCACTCCCACGCCCACTCCCACACATCATCCATCACGTCCTCGAGCCCACCGCGGAGTCGCAGGGATTCCAGGGCCACTGGCGCCCACTCTCATACTCGCAGCCACCATCGTGACAGCAACATGTCCCAACATCGCGCCAACTCGAACGTCCCGATGCCCATAAACGTTCCTCCACCCTTGGCGCCTAGCACACAATGGAAGATGGAGTCGACGCCTGGTGGGAAATCGATTCTGTCGCCCACCTCTGCGAGCTTTGATGCGGCTGGCATGTATCAGCCGCCTGTGGCCTCCCCCTCCACGCCACATTTCCACAGCCACCATGGCCATGACCATCACCACGACCACGACCACAAACATGATCATGACCATGATCATGACCACGACCATGACCACAGCCACGGTCACGGTCACAGCCACAGCCATGCCCATGGTCACGATCACTCAGCGGGGCGCTCCAAGTTTACCTCGCTTTTACTTTCCTTCTCGCCAAGGTGGCCGATCCTGCATGCCATCCTGACGGACAGGGACTCGCGAAGAATATTTTACTTTATGAGGTTCGTTGAGCTTCCAGGCATTGCTGATATCTTTGACTGACCATCTCCCCAGTCTCAATCTCTCCTTCATGATGGTCCAGGCCTTCTACGGCTACGTGACAGACTCGCTGGGCCTGCTGAGCGACAGCGTCCACATGTTCTTTGACTGTGTGGCCCTGGCAGTGGGCCTCTTCGCCGCCGTCGCAAGCAAGTGGCCTCCGAGCGAGCGGTTCCCCTACGGCTTCGGCAAGATCGAGACGCTCAGCGGTTTCGGCAACGGCGTCTTCCTGATCCTGATCAGCGTTGAGATCATGACCGAGGCGTGCGAGCGGATATACGAGGGGCGAGAGACCAAGCGTCTGGGTGAGCTGTTCATCGTCAGCACGCTCGGGCTGATCGTCAACCTGGTCGGCATGGCGGCGTTTGGCCATCACCACCACGGGCACGACCACGGGCATTCCCACGGCCACTCCCACGGCGGCTGCAGCGCCCACGGCGACGACCACGGCCACTCCCATGACGAGAAGAAGCACGACCACTCCCACGGCCACTCCCACGACAACGAAAACATGCACGGCATCTACCTCCACGTCCTGGCCGACACCCTCGGCAGCGCGGCCGTCATCGTCTCAACCATCCTCACTCACTTCTGGAAGTGGTCCGGCTGGGACCCGCTCGCGTCCTTCCTCATCGCCGTCCTGATCCTCCTCTCCTCCCTACCACTCGTCAAGTCCTCCGCGCGACGCCTGCTCCTCACGATCCCGCCCGAGACGGAATACAACCTGCGCAACACCCTATCCGGCATCACCGGTCTGCGCGGCGTGGTTAGTTATGCGGCGCCCAAGTTCTGGTTGGATGATCGGAATGCGGAGGGGAGCAACGGAAATAAGTTGCTGGGCGTGATGCATGTTGTGGCGGCGCGGGGGGCGGATATGGAGGATGTGAGGGACAGGGTGAGGGGGTATTTGCTGGAGAAGGATATCGACGTCACGCTGCAGGTGGAGAGGGAGGGGGATACCAGTTGTTGGTGTGGTGTTGGGAGGAGCCCGTTGTCGATGTCGCATCGGCCGACGCATAGTACGAGTATTTTTTAGGCGGGGGGTTGGTTTGCATAGGGTTGATGGGGCTTGAGGGTGTTTGGATGTTTGGCTGGATGGGTTTCTGGGGTGTCATGTTGAGCATTTGTCTGGGGGTGTATCAGTGGGAGATTCTGGACATGTTCACGGGTTTGGGTTTTTTGTTCGGGTATGGATGGATATATCACACCAGTTGGGGGCCGTTGAGCCAATTTATAGCCGAGAATCGCGGATGTAATTGAAATCACCAGATACCCTCTCACATCTTCTGATGCATGCTGCCGCCGGGAGGTGATCTGCTAGGACCATGTTCTCGATACTTACCAACCCCTAGGCTGGATGCCGGGTCTTTCTTACGCATGTGAAATCCGACGAGGGAATTGGTCCTTCTACAACGGACCCCAAGTGAAAATAACCCATCCCGCAATCTATCTAATTTTCTTGATCCTGCCATCACCCTTTTGGATCAAGCCCTTCCCCAAAATCGAAATGTAAGGGTTAGGGTTAACCCATTCCCTGATGGAGTCGGTCGTCCATGGCAAATCCCGCCCACCTGCAATGAAGCGCTCACTTGACCCGAACCAGGCTTGGCCCAAAATGGCGCATCACATGCCAATCCCCAGAACCGCTCTTGGCGCCCACACCTTAAATTTTTTTGCCTCGCGTGGGCGTGGGGGAGGGGGGGCATGGAGGGGTCAATAAGGGAGCGCTGGTGGAGGGGGGCAACGTGAGAGGAAGCTCCCGCGAGCCCGGCATCATGCGGGACAGAGTGCTGAAGCGACGGGCTGGGGCGATGGGGATTGGTCGGGAGATTGGGGAGGGTAGGACGACCCGTCTGTCCGGTGGGTGGTAGTTAATCCAAGAGATGATGGAGGGTTGGTGTTGGTCTGGATTCTGGGGGGGTGGCTCTGGGAAGGGAGGGTTGATCCACAGTGGCCGGGTGATTGGAATGCGATGGCATCATCAGATCTGATCTCATCTCTCTCTCATAGCACAGTTCACACTCACGCCTGCCCCTCCCTGGTTGTCTTGGTCTCCCATCTCCGTGAAGCCGAGGGCCACATCCCATCCCATCCATCCACTTGGGCGGCGGCGGCGGATTTTACCCCACGATTGGATGGACACGGGGTGGTTCCACTGCTGTCCCACGGGGTTTCTCCAGATTGCCGCCCGGGGTTCAAGGTGGCCGCCACGCACGCGAACGGGCGGGCGCAGGGAGGGGCCGGTGAGGGAGGGGGGAGGGAGAGTCAAGAGGGTGCTTAGTATTGACTGAGGGCGGAGTTCGGGAAGTTGGATGATGGATGTTGGGTTAGGGCATGGGGTTGTGAACCTGGAGCAGGACAGACAGAATAAAAGAGATAATAACAACAAAAACCCAAGATTGGTCAAGAGATTGACAGCCTCGACAACCAATAACACAAAATAATTATTTCTCCTCGAGGCCCTGACATGACGCAGGGTGGTGCTCGGTGGCCGGAGACCGAATTCCAGCAAGCGAAGGCGGGGCGGGAAACGCTTTTGCCGAGGTCCCAAGCGCGGGCGGGTTCTGGCGGCGGTGCCTTGGCTGATGAATTGCGATGGGGCGGGCCGAGAAGAGGGCCAAGAGGGTCCCTCAAAACCCCACCATCCGCCGTCCGAAAGCAGGAGGAAGCCCCCCTCCCTTCAAGTCCTCCTCGACACGCCCTGCTTGTTGAACCGAGACACAGAGACGCCCGTCTGTTCTCTTTTGTTCTGTGTGCCCGCTACCGGACTCTCTTGCATTCTCCGCGCAGACAAAACACCACAGGCAGTCCCAGACAATCCAAGGGCGCAAGTCGGATCCAACCCACGCGACACCACCACCCACAAACCCTCCTCTTACACCACCCAACAAAGACACACCACACACACAAAACACAATGTCCTCCAACTCCCAGTCCGAATCCGCCGCGGCGGTCGTGTCCAACACGATCGCCTCCAAGCTGCCGCACATCCCCGAGAGCAAGGAAGAGCTCAAGGCCGAGATCAAGGCGGAGGCCAAAGCCGCCGCGTCCTCGGGCCTGTCGCAGCTGCGCTCCTTCGTCGCCGGCGGCTTCGGTGGCGTCTGCGCCGTCGTCGTCGGCCACCCCTTCGACCTCGTCAAGGTCCGCCTGCAGACCGCCGAGAAGGGCGTCTACTCGAGCGCCATGGATGTTGTGCGCAAGAGTGTGGCCAAGGATGGCCTGCGCCGGGGTCTGTATGCGGGAGTGTCCGCGCCGTTGGTGGGTGTTACGCCGATGTGTACGTTCCCCCCTCCCCAACCCCCCTTTCCCTCCCCCCACAAGCCAAACCCCTCGCTAACCCCCCTTCTCGCAGTTGCCGTCTCCTTCTGGGGCTACGACCTGGGCAAGACCATCGTGCGCGCGACCTCCTCCCCCTCCCCCGACGGCTCCCTCACCATCGCGCAAATCTCCGCCGCCGGCTTTTTCTCCGCCATCCCCATGACCGCCATCACCGCGCCCTTCGAGCGCGTCAAGGTCATCCTCCAAGTCCAGGGCCAAAAGAAGCTCGCCCCGGGCGAGAAGCCCAAATACGCCGGCGGCCTCGACGTCGTCCGCCAGCTCTACCGCGAGGGCGGCGTGCGCTCCGTCTTCCGCGGTTCCGCCGCGACCCTCGCCCGCGACGGCCCGGGAAGCGCGGCGTACTTCGCCGCGTACGAGTACATCAAGAAGGCGCTCACCCCGCGGGATCCGGTGACTGGCGAGGCGAGCGGCAAGCTCAGCCTGACGGCCATCACCTGCGCCGGTGCGGGTGCCGGCGTGGCGATGTGGATCCCCGTGTTCCCGATCGATACCGTCAAGAGCAGGCTGCAGACTGCCGAGGGGAATGTGACCATTGGCGGGGTGGTGAGGGGGCTGTATGCCCAGGGCGGGTTTAGGGCGTTTTTCCCTGGTTTTGGGCCCGCGCTCGCGAGGGCGGTGCCGGCGAATGCGGCGACGTTTTTGGGGGTTGAGTTGGCGCATCAGGCTATGAATAAGGTTTTTAACTAAGGGGGTGGTTGTGGCTGATGGGGGAGGGGGTTGGTGGTGGAGGGTATGATAGACGGGTTGTTTGGCGTGGCGTGGGTGTTTTGTGGTTCTGTTTTTGTTGTTTTTATGTCGTGTTGTTTTTTACTGTCTTGTCTTGTCTCGCGGATACCTCGTTTCTGCCCACAAAATGCGTTGGTTGTGTAGAGCGGGAGGAGTTATGGGTCTCGCATTTTGAGCAAAGCATTGTTAGATTTGAGAAGCATCTTTTTTGGTCTACTGGTCGTTCAGAGATTGCGTGGTGTTCAGATGGTCCTTCGTTATTGCGGGTGGCTTGGGCAACTGTCTCCTTGATAGACTTGACTTGAGCCCGCGGTATTAGACTTAGATTTAGCCAGCCAACTATGTTTTGTTTAAGCCACCACTTCTCCTCTCTAAGAGCTGTGGTCCAGATCTTGGCCCCCTTCCCTCCTCAAATCCCACCTGTCCACCTCCCATCCACTGTCTCACCCTCTCCGTCACCGCGGCGAGCCAAGAGACCAGAGAAGGCCAGAGACACTCAACTCAAAAACTTTCCCCCACAAGCTCCACAAACCCCCCCGGCAACCGCCCTCCTCACCTCCTCCCTCCGCCACCCCTGTTCCGCCGGTACCCTCCCGACCAACAACCCAGCCCTCATCGTCCTCAGCCCACAAGCTCCACAACTCCTCGTCGCCCCTGGCGTCTGCACCGCCAACCCCGACGTGGCACACGTCCCGAAGAAGTGCCCGTTTCGACACCCCGCTAGGGAACCTTTGCGGATGTCGATGGGGGCATTGCACAGGTCGCAGGTCTGGGAGGTGAGGAGGGGGGTGAAGATTTCCGAGAGGGGGGAGGGGGAGGAGGAGGGCGGGGTATGGATGCCGGGGATAGGAGAGCCGTGGCCGTAGAGGTTTTCGAAGAGGCGGGCTTCGGTTGTGAGGTTGGGGATCGGGGGCGGTGGTTGGGGGTTGAATTGGGGGTCGATGGCCATGAGGGAGGGGTCAGGGGGTTGGTGGTGGCTGTGCCTCGGTCGCCGGGGTTTGTGCGCAAACAGCACGCTGGAGCGGACCGTGTGCCACCCGCCGCGCTCGGGGTGTTGCGTGCTGTGGGAGCTGGCGAGGACGGCGGCGACGCCGCCTCCTGGGGAGAGCGTGATGCCGTAGAGGCGGAAGCGGTGCGGGTGGATCTCGGGGGTCTCGAGGACGGTGGCTTCGTCGGTGCCGGCGACGGTGACGATGTTATCGTCGTCGCCGAGGGAGTCAAGATCGCCGTCTAAGTCTAGGTCGCCGTCGTCGTCTTCGTCGTCGGACCCGGAGCCTTCCGAGCCGCTGTCGTCGTAGGCGCGCGTCAAGTGCATGTCGAGGGGGACGAGGACCTCGAGTTTCTGCGCGATGGTGCGAACCCATTGTGGTCGGGGGTCTGCGGAGGGGTCGGTGGGGGGAGGGACGTTGGATTGGTACCAGTCGGGGGTGGTGGCGGTGGCGGATGTGCGGACGAGGGTGTAGAGGGGGATTGGGGTTGGGTTGTTTGGGTCAGGGGGGTGGATGACGAGGTCTTGGGAGTCAGTTTGGCAGAGGGCAAAGGAACAGGGAGGTCTCATACCAGCGATGGCATTCTGGGAGCCATTCTCTGCGTCGCCCCGATAGACAGTCCCGCAATCCCAGACGCTGTGCTTCTTCAAGGGCTGGTTTGCCCTTCCGGAGAGGGTGACATCAAATTGCTTGAGGTCAAACCCCGTGGCGACCAGCCCTCTGCAGGTGGCCGTCGACCCCTGAGTCCAAATCTTGGGTTGTCAGCTCAACACTCGCCAGAGAATAGGGAATGACATACCGCGTCCTCAAACTCCACGAATGAGTCAACCGACAAGTGGACACACATCCCATAAACATCATCACTGTCGACTTCGAGATCAGGGAGCTCTCCTCGGGCCCAATCACGCTTGATGGTGACTCGCCTGAAGCCAACATAGTTGCGGTCTGTAAAGGACAGCACACATGTGCGGCCTTCGTCGGTCTGCAGCCACGGGCCCCAGCTGAGGCCGAAGGAGGTTCCGTATGGGACATAGTCCGGATCCAGGGGCTGCTTGAAGTGTAAGTGATGGCTCAGAATGTTGACTTCAGGGGTAACTCACATTCGACCCCTCATGCGGCCCCTCCGCCTTAAACCTCGCCACCTCCCTCACCAACCACACCGCCCCCTCCCTCGCCTCCGCCCTCCCCGACACCTCCACCCTCCCCTCCTCCTCCACAAACACACACTGCACCCCCAAGACCGCCACCTCCCCGACATCATTCACCGTCGCCAACAGCGCCTGCCCCGGCCCCACCTCCCTCGCCCACGCAAACCCCCTGAGGTACTCACTCACCTCCGCCTGCTGCCCCGGCACAATCAACCTCTCCCCAACCCCCCAAAGCACAACCCACGAGTTGAGCTCCCTCCGCTGCAACATCCCCTCGTTCGCCCGCGGCAAGATGTTATCCACCTCCCCCCCATCCCCAAACACAGCAATCGTCCCGCTCCCCGTCAACACCGCCAACACCGGCCTCCGATTCACGCCCAACCCCGACGGCGACCACCCGATCGCCACCACATGGTTCATGCTACTCCCCACCCCCGTAATCGGCCCATACCCGGCACCATACGGGCGGTTGAACCCCAGCCCCGCGCCGGAGCCGTTCGAGCCGTCGGAGTCGAAGGCGGCGTCGTCGTCGTCATCATCCGAGGGGGCCGAGTCGTCCGCCGCGCTGTCCAGGTCTTGCGGGTCGGCGTCGAGGGCGCCTTCGTAGGGGAAGGGGAGTTTCTGCGCGAGGAACAATTCGCGGTTCACGCGCGGGTCGAGAGGGGGGAAGGAGACGGGCATGTGCTTTGCGCCTTCGGAGAATTGCGCGCGGAGTGGTTGGTGGGTGTATTGTTGGGAGGCGGGGTTGTCATCGTCAGATTCGTCTGAGGTGTCATCCTGGGGGTTGATGGCATGTTGATGGCCGGTTGCTGCTGCTTGGGCTTTGAGCTTCTCCCGCCGCTTGGACAGGTCGGGGAACTCGGGGACGAAGACGTGGACTGAGTCGTCGGCGGTCACAGCGAGGTCGCCGTCGCAGGAGAAGCGGATGGCGCGCTTGGCTATGGGGCGGGAGTTGAGGGTTATCTCGCGGAGGGGGAGGTACTGGGGGGTGGGAGTTAGCCTTGAGTTGAGAGACGTCAAGAAGGCTGGGTCCATGATTGGCGATGCTATTGGTGATGATGAGAATCAAGCTCAGTGTCTCGGCACTTGAGAGGAGGCTCTGGGGCAAGTTTTGAGAAAACTAGCCCTTAAGGCCACAGGCCACACGCGCAAGGAAATCGCATGAGGTTAAGGCCTACTAGGAAATGCAAAAATGTGAAGGACTCGGGACTTGGCCGGCGTGTTTTGTCCATGACCCCGGCTTGAATGGCGAGGGACAGAATTCACAGGAATGTAGTTGGGAAAGGAGTGGCTGACTTGCCTTTTGGTGATTTGTTTTGGGGGCAGGAGTGCTCATGGTGAGGAAGCTTGACAAAGAGATAATACTAATGTTGTTTTATGGCATCGAGACCGAATCCTGGGCATTTTTATCGTCCTCGGGGTGGTGTTGTTGAGAGTGAAACTGATGTTGAAGGGATGAGATCCACATCAAGCACAAACGGGGAGTCTGGCGAAAACTGCTGCAACAACCCTAACCCTGATCATTTCTCTCTTCAAACCATCACGGATGGCCAGATGACTTCACCTGAACTCAACCTCCATTGGTCTGATTAATGTTAAGCTATGAGCGCTGTGATCCCATCGTCACCGTATTGAGGTCGTTGGTTTCAGGATTGAGCTATAATTATAACCATGCCATCACCAGCGCCGCAACTCTCAGGGGTCGCCGCCAACACCAGCACCAGGATGGCTTCAGGGAGTGTCCAACTTTATAATCGATATTTGTACAACAGAATTAACAAAGCCCCTCACCTCCCCTCCAAAAACGAACTCACCCCCCACAAAAACGTACACCCCGCAACAGCCGCCGCCCCAAAGATCTTCTTCGTCCACCAATTATCATCCGTCAGCGGCTTCGCAAGCTGCACTCTATGCACCGCCTTTCCCCCCTCCTTCGCCACCTCCCCAGAACTAGCATTCCTCTTCCCCACCTTCTCCTCCTCCTCCGCCTTGCGCTGCAGATCCGCAATCGTCCTGCTGAGCGAGAGAAGGTCCTCCTCCAGCGCGGTCGTATTCTTCGCCCCATCCACCTCGACATTCTGCACGTTCCCAAAGAAGTCCGTCAACAGCCGGCCGCGGGCGGCGTCGGCGCCCCCGCGGAACAGGTCGTACCGCACGCCGGCGTGCGAGTGGATCTTCTCGTAGGTGTAGCTGTCGAAGAGGTCGCCGACGGTCTTTTTGGAGCTGGGGTCGCGGACTTCGGCCTCGAGGAATTCCAGATTGTAGTAGGTGTAGCGGTCGATGACGGCGACGCCGATGTCGTTGTCGGCGTGGTGGGAGTAGGAGGATTGGTCGAGCTCGGAGGAGCCGGTGGCGATGATGTTGGGGGAGTAGAGCTTGCTGTACATGGTGTTGGCTTGGCAGGTGTCGATCATGAAGAGGATCTCGTTGTATCTGTGGGGGGTGAGTCAGTATTTGGATCAGGAGGGGGGCAATACCACGCCAGCTCACCTCTTCTTCTCCCACATCTGCTCAAACGCGTCGGCCAAGTCAAAGGCGCCAATCTCCTCGGCGTCCTGGAACTTGAGGAACTCATTTCCACCATGCCCAGTCATGTAAACCAAAATGTTGCTCCGGTCGTCGGTCAGCAGCCGCTTGCTGCGCGGCATCTCATCCCCGACGCGGTCCGTCAACAGGCGGATAAAGTTCTCGACCGTCACCTCGTATCCGCGGTAGTCGACCTCGATGTTGTCGCCGTAGAGGTCGACGGCGCGGTCGGCGTTGGAGTAGACGGTGCCGGGGAAGGCGTTGCGCGGGTTGCAGGCCATGTCGTCGGGCAGCATGAGGATGATC
>FTDS01000326.1_pt1 | contig 12156 bp, 16 predicted proteins | sample 1639991 | NCBI WGS metagenome assembly FTDS01 (sample SAMEA3914869, study PRJEB12502) | metagenome | biome: forest; material: soil | place: USA | collected 2012-03-12 | depth 0.1 m
ACGGGGCCGGGGGCGGGGCGGACGAGGACGTCGGGGCCGGGGCCGAGGTCGACACCTCGAAGAACTGACCACCGTGCTCGTTGCCGCCGATCGAGGTGGACAGGGCCGGGGGAGGGGCGCTGAAGCTGGGCTTGGTCGAGCCCATGACGACGTACACGCCTTTCTTGATGCCATCCTCGGCCTTGGACTTGTCGACCTTCTGGCCGTCCAGGACGTACTCGATGACGGTGGGGCCCTCGACGACCTCGGTGACGATGACGGTGTCGCGCTTCTCGGCCTGCATCTGCTCGTGCTTCTTGGCGTGGAGGTGGCGGTGGCCGTGGTTGTGCGGCTGGGCCGCGACGCCGATGACGACGGCGGCCGCGACCGCGGTCTTGAAGATGCCCTTCATTTTCGACGGCGGACTGGGGTTGAGGGATGCAACTCGCGCGTGGTTTTTGGGATAATCACTGGGTCCCGGCTCTCGGTCAGTTCTCTCCTCGTCTCTCCTCACTCCAGCCTCTCCTCCCCGCTCCTCCTCTCGTCGATCAAGGGCACCACCAAGTGGGTAGCGAGACGGAGTCCCGGTCGCTGGTCCGACACCGACAGACAGCGAGAGATCGTCGACGTTCGACGAGGAGGCCCGAGCCGCCAGCCGTGTAACGCACCTGTTGATGAGAAGTGGGAGCGTCGGGTGACGGTGAGTCGGAGGACGTCAAGTCGAATCGCGGGCGGGTTCCAAAAGAACGTGTTAGAGAGCGCAAAGACTCTCTGTTGGATGGACTTGTTTCGTCGCAAGGAGTGTGCGACGCTTTTCGAGGGGGGTGTGAGGAAACGAGCGACCAGCAGTTCAAAAGAGGGATGAACTGAGAGTTGGGCGATGAGTGAGCGTGGAGCCGGGCCCAGGGGGGGGGAGGGAGGGCGGCCAGCGGGTGCGGTGGGCAGCGGTGGGCGAGCAGTGGGCAGCGCCAGTGGGCCGAGTGTCGAGAGGGAAATGAGGGCTGCCCGGGATGTTTAGCCCAGACCGTGCCAAGCGCAGGGCAGAGATCAGGGCGACGCTGCTTGGCGAAATTGCACCGCTCTGTCAAGGGGGGGGGGCTAAAACACGCAAAAGGGGAAAGGCGGCTACTGCAAGGTACCGCGGCCAGTTGCAGGGATTTCCATGCTCGAGGCGTGGCCCGGAGCGTAACCCTCCCCGCGCCTGTCGTCGCCAGTCCACGCAATCAACCCAAGGGCCCGGGTAACCATCCGGGCAGGACAGCCGAATGCCTCAGAGGAGCACTGCAGAAACTGCGGAAATGGGACACCCGGCGGTCGGGCTGGGGAATGAATGAAGCCCAGCGCCAACACCAACGGTGCGAGGCTTGGAATTCTTGGAATTGGGAATAGACCAGATACGTAGCGGCCTTCTATTCGCAACACATCTCCACGCCAAAAACCCGCCCGCCAAGCCCCTGCCAACCGATTGCCAAGCCGACCACTCACACGCGCAAACTGGGCCAGAACCCGTCCGCTCGTTGGCTGTGCCTGGCCAAGTTTCATGGTCTTTCCCGCCGTCGCCGGGCGGCGATCGACGCTGCAGCGAAAACCTCCCGTGACGTTTCCCAACTCCTCCTCCATCCTGCATGCACTCCACTCCAAAGGACCGACACATTCGATGAGAGCGCGCAGCAGGAGGAATAGCAGCAGCGGGGAATTGAATTGAATCCAACTTGCACATGCACCCAAGCAGACACATCCTTGCACCACCACCGCTGCCGACATCTCTGGTGCCTGACTAGCCCCAATCGGTCAAGCTCAAACCCGCTTGGGGCAACCAACCCGCGATTTGCTCAACCACCACCAGGGGCCTCGTTGGCGCCGATGAACCGTTTTGAGCCTCTTGAGACGACCCCTTTTGGCGGCCTGACTCGCCGCGCGCGCGCGTGTGGAAAAACACAGCCCGATCGAACGAAAAAAGAAAGAAAGAAAAAAACAAGGTTCTGACTTTGACATGCCACGCCTCGTGTGCAGCCTCCCGGAGCGGGGTCGTGACAACGGCAAGCCAGGAACTGTCTGTCTGTCTGTCAAGGAAAAATAAATAGACACAAAAAGCACCTTCGGCCCGTTCGGGGTCCCCATTTGCCAGGTTCGACCCCCTTCACCTCACCTGCCCGGCTGGGGGCCAGATCGGCGGTCGTGTTCCTGCTCTTCCCTGGCAGAGACCCGCAAACCCAACGGCCAACCCTGGTTTTGAGAGCCTGGCCCGTTGATTGCCCTGCCCACTTGCACCAAGTTGGGTGGCCGGGGCAAATCACCCAGAGGGAAGATCTCGACCGTGGCTGCGGTGCTGATCGGTCATGCTCGTCCTGCCTGCCGAACCGTGTTTCTTGTTGCAAGTTGGCTTGTTTCGCCAAACGGACGGGAAGTTGGGGGGGGGAGGGAGGGTGCGGGGGGATTTTGCCTGAAGTGTGGTGTTTATGAAAGACGACGGTTCAATAACATGATTCTCCCTCCGCTGGTCTGAGCGTTCCCTGCCAACTTGTCGGCTCATGATCGCCCTCCTCATCCACGCCGACACAGCCACGACACGCCACAGCCCTCTCAATCCACCCACCCCCAAAATCAGGCGACTAACCCCATCCCCCATCGCATGGACGTGGGAGCATGAGCCGGGTGTTCTTCCAAGGCAGCAAAAACATGCCACCAGATCAGGATGCCGTCCCTTGTCGCCTGCCTGCCTGCCGCCCCGTTCGCAGCGTCCCAGCGCGTGCAGCCGAAAGCAACAGGGGGTTCTCTGTCCCGAGTGCCGGCTGCGATTCGATCGCCAAGCTGCCGGGGCCCGGGGTCGGGGAGGTCAGTGGGTTGTTCCTTTTTTTGTTCCAGAAACTGAGAAACTGGGCAGGACCCCTGGTGGGGGAGGGAGAGGGATGGGAGATATACGAGGGGGTGCGACGTTGGGGGAGGGGATGGCTTCAGCTTCTGCTTTTGCTTCCAGCATCTCACGGTTTCCATCATTCGAGTTTGTCGGCCAGCCCGGAGGGATGAATTCCTGTTGGGCGTCACGGCCAGTTTCCCCAGCTCCGCGACTGGACGACGACTCGAGTCTTACAAGCACAGCGTTCGTTCGGAGCGAGTACGGCGTCTGGGACACCTCCCCCGTGTGAGGCTGTCAGGAACAATCTTGTTCTCAACCCGGGGCAGAAGATGCCAGCGGGGTCCGTCAGGAACCGATCGTCCACTCGGGTTACAGGTCGGCGATAGGGTCTGTCAGGAACCATCCATCCACCCTCACATGCAACTGCCAGGAACCATCCGTCATGTGCACAGTCCAGTTTCCCAGGTTGACGAAGGCGGGGTTGGGGTTTGGCTGTGACAGACGCACACCGCAACCGTCTTTTAACGATGTCCTTGCACTAGGCCATGGCTCGCCGTGTCCCAGGTTGTTGTTCGACATGGTTTGGAAAACAGATGCTCTATCTGAGCGCCAGGCACAAGAAAGGCGCATGCTGCTGTCCGGGAGGCAGCAAGCCGGTCCGTCAGGCTGGGCCGGACATGTCCTGACCGGACGAGGAAGCTGTCGGTTTGCTGTGGGAAAGACATTCCCACCGGATGTGTCCAAGAGCATTCGTTGAGTTGGCAAAGTTGCTTTGCGGTGCACGACATGGAAGGGAGCCGGCATGTTCGGTTGTCTGGGGGCATGTTGTGTTCCTCGAGACTTCCTCCTGCTGTCAGCTGAGACTGATTCCCAGGTGAGTGTCCCGCGTGAGTGGTGTCAGACAGTCAGAGGGAGTTCTGTTTGCCTCAGGATTGGGGGTGCCGTGGTCCTTGTTCACACACAGTCTGTCTGTGTTCTGCTCCTCGTCAAGTCTACTTGTCATGTGGACTCGATTCTTGGCAAGGGGAGTCAACAAAACCACCATCTCGAAACTCGACTACGACGTGTGAAACCTTGTCGCGGGGGCCCTGAGCACCACCCTCCCAGGCCTGGGCGTACATCCTGTGACGCAGCGAGGTTGCTTCCGTGATGTTTGATGCCACAGCGGCCGGGTGTCCAAACCAGGTACTATCACAGACCGTTCGGATCAGTCGAGCTGTTGTTTCCCCCTCAGGTCCCCGGTGGAGTCTATGGCTCAGAGTCATAAGAATTGGCCGACGCAGCGCTCGTATTCCCACGCGGGGTCTCTGGCGGTTAGTTGAGACCAAAACAACAGCCCGTATTCGTGTGATGCACCATGACAAAAACTCGCGTGGTTACGGGCCAGGCCGCAGCTGAACCTCTCGACGAAACGCGGATCCAGGCGAATGAGAAGCCGCTCAAACACCCCTCGAGCCTGGTCTCTCCAACAAGGACAGCTGAGCGAGCAGGGCCAGGCCCACCACTCAGTCGCACATGCGTGGGATAGGACCGCTCGTTGGCCGCGCAGGGGATGGTTACTATGTATAAAACCCGCCGCATCGGTTGACAGGATCGCTCGCTTCGGCGAGGACGTCGGGAGACATCTCAAACACCAATTGAGAGGCTCAAGTCGCCGGGCGGAGAGTGCCGTGGCGGTCGGGGGTAAACTAACTCTGCACCAGCCACTGAACCTGAAGTGCCGCGCATTGAGACTCGGCGTTTCTTCGTGGCGATCCCTCAGGGCGAGAGGCTGGTGCGCGATCCATCGATCAGGGGTCCTGCGTGGCTCTCGGCCGCTTCCGAGGAAGGGGAACCGGGTGCTGGAACGCGTCGAGACGGTGTTTCCGGGGTATTCGACGCCAGAGGGAGCGATCACTCAGTCGCGTCGTCGGCAGTCGGCAGAGTCCTGACATGGTTGTGAAAGAGGTTGGGGAGCTGTCCTCATCAACGGCCTTGACAACAGAGGCAGCCGACTTCTGACGACCCCGACAGGAGGGAGGTGGTAATGGTGGCGCCAAAGGGGGGGTGGTTGCGTGTGCTCTGGAATTGCGCCACGTCCCCCGTCCCCATCCTTCCCCCTTCTCCCTTCGTGTTGTTAAGGAGAGACTCGTGCGAGGCCCCACTCCAATTGTGGATGGAGCACCATGGAAGCCAGGAAGAAGAGGAGGAGCGCGAGCATTCCGCGGCCAGCCCCAGCCCCCCTTCCGTCCTGGCAGCGCGTCGTCTGTCTCCAGCCAACTGTCGCCTTGCGCCCTTCCACGACGCGGACCGTTCGGACATCGGCGCACAGCCACGCCCGGTCGTGTCGGGCGAGTGGTCGGCAGCGCGCGGGAATGGCGGAATGGGGGGGAGCTGAGCGAGCCACAGTAAGCAGTAACCGCGAAAGGAAAAACGAAGCGGTGGCTTGACCGCTGCAACGGGCTAGCGTGGCGAGGCTGGCAGGCTGCACAGGCACATTTGGTCCTCGTCACTGGCTCGTCCTTCTCAGTTCGGCTGCAAGTTGCAATGGTGGACAGGCGGACTGCTGCCCCAGTGTGCAGCGCGCACCAGGCCAGCTGGAAGCTGGGATGCAGCAGGGCCAATACCATGGGGGGGCGGCCAAGCAGCAAGCAGCAAGCATGCCGTGCTGGGCGACGCTGATGGAGCTTGGGCCTCCCCAGGGGACCGCCTAACAGGCCTCTGAGCGCGGCTTGGCGTGCGCCCTCGGCGATCCAGGTGGGGCGGTGGCCTGCATGGAGCTGCTGCTGCGCCCATTTTTCTTCCCGCCTGCTCCCCAATTGCCCCAAGCGTGGCCCCATGGCCCCATCCATCCATTGCCTCGCAGCGTTTCCTCACCTTGTGCCTTGTTGTGCTGAGGATGCTTGCTGCTTGCTCCAGCTGTGTCCATCTCTCCATCTGCCACAACGACACGTCCCCTCTCCCTCTACCCTCTGCCCTGCCGGATTGTTGTGGATGCTGGCTGCACACGCGATCCCCAGCAATCAAATGCGTCCGCGCTCCCGAGACGGCCTTGGTCCATAGTTTCTGTCCATCTGATTCCCCGCGTGTCCGGGCAGGCTTGACGGTTGCCGGGTTGGGGCAGTGCATTTCCAGTGCATCCGTCGTTGCAGCACAGGCAGGCAGCTCTCGCCACGATCTCCAGCCACACACAGAACACGCCCACCACCACCACCACCCGCACCCTCACCACCACCCCCCAACCACCACTACCACAACAGCAGCACCAACAACCACCCGTCGCCATCGGCATCGCGGCTCGCGGCAACACCCATCCGCCCGGTGATGCTACTCAGCACCCGGTGACGCTGCACGCGTGGCACAGGCAGGTCTCTCTCGGCCGCTTTGAGCGTGGATTCGCCTGCACCCCATCTCGGCCTCGCGCGTCTCGCCCCATTCACAACCCTCTCCCGCCATGGCCTCGGACCGGGGTCCCACAACAACAGAGGCTCCGCGCCCTCCGGCGACGTCGACAGTGCCCCAGCCCGCCCCTGCCGCCTTTGCCTCCGTCCCAGACCTGAACCGCCAGAAATCGCTGAAGCGCGAGCGCGAGACAACACCAACATCACAAGATCCGCTGGCCTCCGGCGGCGACATCTCGCCGTCCAAGATTGCCCGCCTGGTCGGGTTTGCGAGACAATCGCATGCTCCGACGGCGGGCGAGGCTGCGGACGGCGATGCGGGAAGGCCGGAGGAAGACGGGCAGCACCACCAGCTGGCCCAGCTCGATCACAGCGGCCACGAACACCCACCCCAGCCCCCGGCTGACACCCTGATGTCGGGTGTCGCGGCAGAGATGCACCGGCCCCAGGACGCGCCGTCAGACGCGGCCAACGCGGAAATGGAGGCGGCGGCTGCGGCGGCCGCACGCGCGCTCAGCTCCGTCAACATCCCGACGACCCACGCTGCCGGCGATGACCTGCACGACGTCAGCCCCCAGAGCGGAACAAGCGGGGCGAGCATCGAGGACGGAGGGCGGCACGTCGTCGAGAGCCCTTCGGCTATGGACGTCGACTCCCGCGACGACGAGGGCATGTACGAGGCACAACCGGAGGCGCAAATGGAGGACAGGTCGGGACTCCCTTATTCTGTGCCGGGCTCGAGCCACAGCCAGCGAGGGATGAGCATGCCGATAGGCACCCCGCAAACACCAACCCTCGACCTCACCCCCCGTTCCCCCAACTCCAACAAGAAGCACAAATGCCCCTACTGCGAGACCGAGTTTACGCGTCACCATAACCTGAAGAGCCATCTACTCACCCACAGCCAGGAGAAGCCGTACCTGTGCCAGGCGTGCCAGATGCGGTTCCGGCGGCTGCACGACCTCAAGCGCCACAGCAAGCTGCACACGGGCGAGAAGCCGCACGTCTGCCCGAGCTGCTCACGTAAGTTTGCGCGCGGCGACGCGCTGGCCAGGCACAGTAAGGGTGCCGGCGGGTGCGCGGGCAGGCGGCAGACGATGGGCTCGTTCGGCGTCAAGGACGGCTATGACGGGGCCGACAGCTCGGCCATGTCGGGCGACCTGTACGAGGGCGAGGGCGACGACATGTCGGACGACGAGCGGCAGCGGCTGAGCATGCCCAGCATCAAGGCCCCGCACGTTGTCGGGCAGCCCGGGGCAGAAGGCTACGGCGGCGGGCACCCCAGCACGTACCCCCCGGCAGGCCAACGGCCTGGAGCCGCGGGCGGCCTCTACCCGCCGCCCAACGTCGACCGCGGCACCTCGAGCTCCAACACGTCCCCCAGCATGCCCAACAGCCACACCCCACAAACCAGCATATCCTCCATCCCGCTCAGCGCGGGCAGCTCATCCATGTACTCGCAAAGCGGCATGACAGAGAGCCCCAAACCGCTCAGCCCGGGGGTCGCGCAAGCCGGCCAGCACCGCGCTCCAGCCGACCAACACCACCCCGGCGCCGCAGCGCTACCCCTGTCTACTGGTATGCCATCCCGCGCGGCCGCAAAGCAGGCCTGGCTCTCCCACTACCCCCCGGCTAACCTCCCCTCCCCATCCTCAGGCCAACCCGGCAGACGCGGCCGAACAACCAGCGCCGCAGCGCACCCCGCCCCTCCGCCACCCGTCCCGGCCCAAACGGGCGAGAGCGCCGGCCCGGACCCCGCGATGTGGGCGTACTTCCAGCAGCTCGAGACCGCGGTGAAGCGGCTCACGGGGCAGGTGGAGGCGGACGCGAGGGCGCGGGCGCAGCTGGCGGAGAAGCTGGCTGGGCATGAGGGGCATGTTGCTGCGTTGATGGCGGAGGTGGCCGCGTTGAGGGGGGAGCTTGCTGCTGCGGCGGCGGCGGCGGCGGCTGCTCAGCAACAACAGGGGCAGCAGCAGCAGGAGCAGGCGCAGGAGCAGGCGCAGGAGCAAGAAGGGGGGCAGGGCGAGGGGGAGGCTGCCGCGGTGGTTCAGCAGTAGACTGACTGTCCCTCTGTCAGCCTGCCTGTCTGTCTGTCTACAGTCGCCCGGGCTGGCGTCACCACCCCCTCATCGTCAGATTTCCCGCACCACCACCGTCATCTACAGTGCGGTACGGTGTGTGCGGCTTGTATTTTTTGGGTCTGTCTGTTTTTTTCCATTTTCTGTCTAGACATATATGCCCCGGCCCCCGACTTTTTTTCTTCTCTGTCTGTCAAAAAGCGGGTGGCACAGCGAACGGGGTATGGCGCAACATGGAGGACACAGGAAAGGGGGTTTTTTTTGGTTGGGGACCAAAAAGAGGAGGCGAGGGGATAAGCGGCGTTTTTTGATTTTGTTTCTTTTTTGTGGTTTCTTGAGGGGGGAGGTGAAGTTGGGAGGCGGGGGAAGGGGGCTGCCCGCCGTCGGGATGGAGGAGATGGGGATGTTACACAGGGACTACTATATAGCGAGCAAACTAGGAGATGGCAAGGTAGATCTTTTTGATGGTGGGTGTTTCTGGGGAGGCGAGCAGACAGGATGGGATGGATGGGAATGGTGGGTGGGATGGAGAGAATGGCATGTGTAACTGAGATAGTCTCTGAGGTAGAGTGGACGTGTATAAATGCGGATTTGTGTGTACCTATGGAATTGCTGGCCGTGCTGCGGGTGAGGGGCGCGGCGGTGCAGGTTGGTGGCATTCTGGCGGCGGCGGGGGCTGCGATGCGACGTCGATGTAGAGACGCGGCCGTTGAGTGTGTTTGAGGTTGACAGTGCCAACTGCACAGGGCCCCCCCCTTTTGGCCCTTTTGGCCCTTTTGGGTGGTGCGACTGGGTGCTTGTCCACATGACAGAAGACGAGTGCGCGCAGCCACAGCTCGGCTGCCGTGGAAGAGCCCCACTTCTCCAACGTCATCATTCCTGGCCCTGGCGCTGGCTCTTTCCGTCGGTTCTCCGTTCCCACTGCATCTCCATTCCCTCCCTTTCTGTCTGTCTCCCTCTCGCTCGCTCGCTCCCTCTCTCTGCTCGTCCCCTCCCTGCCCTGCCCTGCCCTGCCCTGCCCTGCGCCGCTCCGTCCCGACGCACGCAGGACCGAGAACCAACAGGCGCGCCAGAAAGTAGCCGGGCAGTGAATGGGACCCCGATCCGATAATTTGTCGGCCCATTTTTGACTGCATCACCTCGGCTGCCGTGCTTGAGTCCTCGTCCACTCGTCCACTTGCAGACAGACAGACTTGAAGAAAAGGAAACAGGGGACAAGGCATTCATCCATACAGACAGACAGACGGACTGCCCGAGAGAGACCACTGTCAACAACCACAACCCCTACCATCAGTCTAACACGTGCCTCTCTCGCCTGCCCCCCCAGCCATCCCATCTCTCACCCTCTCTCCGCATCACCACCCCAGCCAACCGACGACACAGACAGGCCCACGCTGCGGGTCCTCCTCGTCCTCGTACCGCCCGCGCCTGCAGCTGCAGAGCTCACTCGCGCGTCAGAGCAACGGCCTGGTCTCGATCTCGCTCCCCCTCGCTCCCCCTGGGATCCCGGCCCAGCCCCCAGACTCGCTCCACAGCTCCGTCCGTCCTGTGTGCCCGCCGTTGATCCCCCCGCTGCCGCTGAGTGGGTGGCTCTTCCCGTCCGCCTGGGGTCGACCTATCTGCGTGTTGCTGGTATCTGCCTCGGAGAGTACAGATGAGACGTCTCTCCACAGATAATCAATCGCATATTTAGTCCTTCTTTCCCGCCCCGGGGTTGTCGTGGGGTCCCGGCCACCCTGCCATGTCTACTACCCCGGGTCCTGTTGCAGCAGCAGAAGGTGAGCAGCAGCCAACAGGCATCTCAACTCTCTTTCTCTTCCGAGATCCGCCCTAGATAGTACGCCACAGAGCAGCACTTGTTGTGTGTGCCAGCATCTGCATTTGCATGTGGCACGCAGGACACAGAACACAGACAGCAACATCAACAACACAACGACAACAAACATCATGGGCAAGACCAAGACGGCGCGCAGAAAAGCCGCCCACCAGGCCAGCCTGGCCGCCGCCCACGAGGAGGAGGCACACAAGGGTGACGCAGTCCAGCCCGTTGACACAGAGACAGCTCCCCCAGCTTCCCCAGCCCCTCCGGCTTCCCCGGTCTCTCAAGAGCCCCCATCTTCGTCTCCCGCAGCTCCCGCAGCTTCATCACCGCCCACAGCTCCTGAACCTTCATCGCCTACCGCCGTTCCCGCACCTTCATCTCCCACAGTTGTCGCAGCTTCACCGGCTCCCCCGCCTCCCACCGCCGACAGCCCCCCTGCTTCCACCGCAGATGGCAATACGACGCCGAAAAAGGACAAGACCGAGCCTGCCGTGAGTGCCCAGCCCGCGACACGATGCCGCCAGACAGCCCCTAACCACCCCGTAGCAGCACCTCGACGGCACCCTGACCCCCGTCTCCCTCGCGAGCTCCACCCAGGAGAAGCGCGCCTGCATCGTGCGCTGGGCCGACCTGGCCGAGTCCTCGGGCGACATCGCCGAGAAGGACGCCGACGACATCTCCACCGTCGGCAGCGCCACGTACGACGCGACCGCCGACGCCACCGCCTTCGAGGCGAGCCCCCCGCAGCAGCAGCAGAACGGCCGCGCCCGCAAGCCCCCCAAGACCACCGCCCTCGGCTCCCCCATCCACGACGCCAGCCTCCTCAAGAAGCGCTCCGCCATGGTCGACCCCCGCAAGAAGGGGGCCCGCCCGCCGACGGAATACCCGCCGCTGACCAACGCCGCCGGCCGGGAGGCGGCAGCCCGCGAGCGAGAGCGGATCAGGGCCTATAGAGCGGGCGGCATCCGCTTCGCGCCCTGGAACATCCCGTACCGGCGGCGCCTGCAGACCCTCGCCGTGCTGACGCACTGTCTGAGCATCGCGGCGACGGTGTCGTGCTTCTTCTTCCTCTGCGCCAACCCGCTCCTCTGGCCGCTGCTGATCCCGTACCTGCTGCACATGCTGCTGTCGAAGTCCGCGACGGACGGCCGGCTGCGCGCGCGGTCGGAGCGGTTCCGCCGCCTGCCGATCTGGCGGTTCTTTGGGGACTACTTCCCGGCCCGTCTGCACAAGACGCACGACCTCCCCCCAACGAGGAAATACATCTTTGGCTACCACCCGCACGGCATCATCTCGCACGGCGCGTTCGCGGCCTTCGCGACGGAGGCCCTCGGGTTTTCAGAGAAATTCCCCGGCATCACAAACTCCCTGCTCACCCTCGACTCCAACTTCCGCATCCCCATCTACCGCGACTACATCCTCGCCCTGGGCATCCAGTCCGTCTCGAAAGAATCCATCACCGCTATTTTGACCCAGGGCGGCGCCAACGGAGAAGGCATGGGCCGTGCGGTGACCATCGTCGTTGGCGGCGCGCGCGAATCGCTAGAGGCCCAGCCCGGGACGCTGCACCTTGTTCTGGCGCAGCGGAAGGGGTTTATCAAAATGGCGATGCGCACCGGCGCGGATCTGGTACCTGTCCTGGCGTTTGGGGAGAATGACCTGTACGACCAGGTCAGTCCCAAGCGGCACCCACTCCTCCACAGACTCCAGATGTGGGTGTTGCGGACACTAAAGTTCACGCTACCTTTTCTCCACGGGCGGGGCATCTTCAACTACGACGTGGGCCTGATGCCGTACAGACGGCCGATGAATGTGGTTGTTGGCAGGCCCATTCAGGTGCGCATGGCGAGCGAGGAGAAGATGGAGAGTGCTGAAGTGGATCGGCTGCATAAGGAGTATGTAGGGGAGTTGGAGCGGATGTGGGAGACGTATCGGGATGTGTTTGCGCAGGGAAGGGAGGAGGAGATGGTGATTATTAAGTGAGGCTGTCTCTTTTTCTTTGGGGGGGGAGGGGTGAAGAGAGGGGCTCGGTGGTGGAGG
>FTDS01000128.1_pt1 | contig 10956 bp, 11 predicted proteins | sample 1639991 | NCBI WGS metagenome assembly FTDS01 (sample SAMEA3914869, study PRJEB12502) | metagenome | biome: forest; material: soil | place: USA | collected 2012-03-12 | depth 0.1 m
CTCCCTACCCCCGTCGCCGCCGCACCCAACCCCGGCGCCGTCAACCCATCTGCCCCGGCGCCCCCGACCTCCTCTCCCAACTCTCCAGCCTGCTCTCCTCCCTCAACTCCCCACCCCCAACACTCGGCTGCGCCGCCGCCGTCCCAACACCCGCAGGCTTCATAACAAGCGTCATCCCCGCCGGCACAGGCGCACCAACACCAGCGGGTGAACAGCCAGCGGCCGTGGCCGTCCCGGCTTATGTGTTCAACCCGGCGTCGGCGGAGAATGTCGTGGTGTACTACGGCCAGCCTGGTTCGGACACCACGCGGAGTCTGGCGGATGTCTGTGCTGATCAGGGAGTGGATATTGTCGTGCTCGGGTTTGTGACAGATGTCACCTTTGGGGGGGTGTATCCCCGTTTGCAGCTCGTACGACCCCCCACCACCATCCCCTTTCTCCCCTCTCAGCATGTAACTAACGCCCGCCGCCAGTCCCCCACCCTCCCCACAACCCAAATCCCCCAAATGCGCTCTCTCGCACCGGGCCTGTCCCACTACCCCACCCTAGAAAACGACATCTTCCGCTGCCAGACCCTCCACGGCAAGAAGGTCTTGCTCAGCATCGGCTGCAAGGGCAACTCCCTCCCGCTGGCGAACGACCAGGCAGCTGTTGCCTTCGCAGAGCATCTGTGGGAGCTTTTTGGCCCTGTCGGGCGGATTGACCCGGGCTTGTGGCCCTTTGGGGTGATGGTTGTTGATGGGTTTGATTTGAGTCCGTCTCTTTCCCCCTTTTTGGCTGAGATGTGTGTGGATGCTAACGGGGAGTAGATAAACAAGACGAGTGCGCGGCGCACTATGATGGGTTTGCCTCACGGCTGCGGAAGCTTGCTGCGGTGGGGAGCAAGGAGTTGTGTCTGAGTGCCGCGCCGGGGTGTGCGTACGCGGATGTGTCGGTTCATCCGGGGTATCTTGCGCAGTGTAACTTTGTGTGGCCGCGGTTTGGGAATGGGTCCGAGTGTGGTGGTGTGGAGGGGGTTGTGAAGGCTGTGGGGGATTGGTATGTCTTCGAATTTCCTTGCCTGTTTCCCCCTTTCCTTTTACTCCCTCCGGATTCACCTTTACCCTTTTACTTCCCTCCTTTCCTTGCTTCCCTCTTCCATCTCTCCTCCCTCCCCCTTAACTCACCCAATTCCCCCTTGCCCCTTTTTTCACCCGCCCTGCTCCCCCCCCCAAAGATCTCCCCCAAAGTAACCCAATATTAACAACCACACCAGGTCCCGCGCCATCTCCCCCTCCGTAATCCCAACCCTCGGCAGCACCCCCTTCAAAACCCGCCTCTTCCTCGGGCTCTCCGCCAGCAGCATCACCGACCTCGCCACACTCCTCCCACGCGTGCGTGCGGCAGTGACCGCCGCCACCGGTGGATCAGACAGGTTTGGAGGCGTGCTGCTCTCTTCGGATGATGGCAAGATCGGATTCCTGGTTGGGGGGTTGTTGGGGGTTGTTAAGCGGTGGTTGCGGAGTTTGTTGGGTTAGGGTTTAGGTGGTGAACCCACCTTGGGTGAAGATGGAGAAGGGGGTTGAGTTTGTTTTGGCTTCTTGTTCCCTTCTCAGATGTGGTGGGTGATTTCAAGGGTACCAGGTAGGGCCTTAGAGGTGGATGACTTGGACTGTTTGGGACTTACTATTTTGATAATTATCTTTCCTTGATATTTAAAACTAATGGTTTGTTCAACCCGCGTTTTCATGACTTGGAAGTAACTTGACGGTTGACATGCTGTTGGAATGGGGATGGGGGTGGTGTAAGTGAGCTTGTCTCCACTCTTTCTAGCACGGAATCCAAAGGCAACTCGTCACAACATGTTTGGACTCTGACACGACCGACAAGCTTGAAATAGGCAAAGTGGTTCATTTCAAGTTTTATTCCCACCATGACCCCAATTTTAGGAGAGTCCAACTCTACCTCCAGACATAAATGACCCCGTCGAGTATTCCTGTGTCCCCCTCCAGCCTTGCCCCGAATGGCGTTTATGATATGATATATGATGGTTCCGCCCTCCTTTTCTCCCTCTTCATCAATGATTTACTGCGGCATGTGCTCAAACGGCTTGGCGAGGTGCTCCTGGCAGAAGGGCAGCTTGCCGGCGGTCCATATCTCGGTGTCCTGCGATTTCCTCTTGTCAGTTTCCCTCCCATCACGCTTCATAAACGAGCAGGAGACGTACAGGCTTCAGCGTCTGCTTAATCTCCTTGGTGAGGGTGCCGCCCTTCAGGGCAATAATCTCCGGGGCGGCATCGGGGTCGTGGGCGATGGGCGAGCCGCAGTCGCTGCAGAACCAGCGCCAGACGGCGTTGCCCGAGTCGGCGACGCCCTTCCACTTCTTGACGGGGCCGTTGACTGTGAGCTTGTCCTTGGGGACGACGCAGACGAGGGCTGTTTTTTGGGAGTGTCAATGTTGGTGAGCGGCGTGCATGGGGGTGGGTGGGTGAGTGAGTGAGTGGGTGGTGGGGTCACGAATTGGGCTTAGGTTGGGAGCTTGACGGTGGGTGGTGGGGTGGAGGTGTGGGTGTGTGACGTCGGCTTGGGATGGAAAAATGCGGGGGCGGGGTAATAAATTCGTTGGGAGGGGAGGGGACAAAACTCACAGTAGGTCGAGCCCGACTGGCGCTGGCAGTCGTCGCAGTGGTCGTAACCGGTAAGAAGGGGCGCGTCAATGTCGACCGTGTAGGTGACGGCCTTGCAGAGACAGTGACCGGCGAGAGGCATGTTGGCTGTGTGAGTGTGTGTGTGTGTGTGTTGGTATTCGTTGAGGTGTAGGCGTGTCTTGTTGGTGATGGGTTTTGGCTCGGGGTGGGATTGATTCGGTTGTGTGTTGTGTGATGGGAGATGGGAGGGTGGGATGGAATGTCGAGGGAACATCAATCTTCTTTAAATAACGAAACGGAGACACGAAGCAAGCTCCTGTGGCAGCAGGCTGGCTGGGTGGTTGTGGAGAGCAACGACACGATCTGCCAGCCACCACCCTCCATCGCGGCAGGTACCTCTACTCGTACACCACCTCCTGTCTTTTTCCATCCCCCCTCCCTCTCGCGGGCTCGGTACTTCCCCCGAGGGGTGGCGCACAGTCCACGCCCGCCCCCTTCCGCACGCGGCTGTTGGGCGTACCACAGAAGCTTGAAACGGGGTTGGAGATATCGGGTGGATAAAGCAGATCCGTGACAGGCCTTGTTCTTCCCTTTTTTCTTGATCGACGGGCAAAAATATCCTCGACTTGGGACGTCGTCTCACCTCGCCCGAAGCTCTGTGATTGTTGGCGTCTGCAACATAGGAGCTCCCCAATGTCCACAATGTACACCATGCACACAGTAACTCCATAGCACACCAAAAACCTAACATCCCAATCAGCAACCGCCGTTTTACGAAGCTCGCACACCCGATGCAGGGCTGCCCGTTGCTGACCATGGCTGAACTGAGCTCGTTAGCTTATCTCGGACACACCGCATCTCGCACAGGCAGGGCCACCACGCCGTTGCAGCAGCCCCGGTTGCCCGTTGCGGAAGGCGTTGCTGCATGCATGCACACACCAGCAGCGCACATCCAGGGACCCCATTCCAGGCCGGCAGCTGTCGGTTCTCGGAAGATCAAACCAAGAAACAAGAGAAACAGGGTGGGCGGGAGCTGCAAGGCAGGCAGAGCTCTCTTCGTTTTTCCCCTTCTGCAGCTCCTCTTGGGGGTTGCTGCTGCTGCTGCAGTGTGAGAGATTAGCGCCGAACGCGGGGGCAGCTTATTTGTCAAAGGCCCCACTGGGCCCTGCCCCTCATCCCCTTCTGCTCCACTGCTGTGCGTCCCGTCCGAGCGGACTCGGCCAGCGAACAAACAGTGGGGTCGACAGGGCTTTAGTGGAGGGGGTGATGGGCAATGGGGGGGAGACCTCACTAATGTCGGGTATTTGGAATTCGCTTTTCCCCCTCCGTTGCAGCCCCCCCTCCACCTCTCCGATGCAGCTGTACCTTGCGAAGGAGATGTTGTTGGGCCTGCCGATGCATGCAGGCTCGCCAGGTGGCTGGATGCACAGTCAGACATCGGAAGCCCCGAACGCGCGGTCGACTTTGTCGCGGAATCGCGCCGTTGGTGGGGGGAGGCGGCAGGGGACGTGGAGGAGAGACCATCTCAAACACCGAAACTCCGACAACAACATCTCCCCGGAGTTCTTGGCCAATGGGTGATACTCCGGGTTCTCGCTGTTTGTTCTGGATGTTTTCGTCGTCGGTGGACGAACAGGTGGGGCCAGCCAACCATCCATCTTGCTTCTTCCCCCCAAGATGTGACCGAGTCAACGCCGGTTGTTGTTTGAGGATTTGAATTACAGCCACATGGGACATCGCCGTCACGATCAGCTCATCACCCCGACCGACTGACAAACCCGGCGCATCCCTCGGCCGGAATCGGCACGCGCCGCCGCCGTCCATGAGGGAAACCCGTCTTCGAACATGTTTGCGACAGACGGCCGCTTCCCCCCCGCGAGACGTCGCCTGCCGAAGCACCCCGAACGGACGCGAGCGAAGGGCGTTCGCTCTCTCAACCTGGTTGTGATGCGGCGACGGCCGTGTTCCTGCAGGCGGGTGAGCGTCAGAGCGTCAACTGTCACCAACGAGCCGCCGATATCTATCCGTCAGGGGTATCGGCACAGTTACACGGCAGGGCGGAGATGTCCATCGAAGGATTCCGTGCTCATCGTGTCCAGAATCTCCGCAATGGCATTGGCAATTCTGCGGTGAAGTTTTGATCCTCTCTTGCGTTCGGTGTCAGGGGCAGGATTTGGAAATATCAACTCCAGGCTTCACACAAGGGACGTCAGTCCATGAAGCACACTCAATGGCTTGATGTTACACAATCCCCCCAACCACCGATCCCATCTCTACCACGATCGCTAGGAAGGTACCCCATCCAATCGACAACTTCGGCTGGACCACCCGTGCCACAGAGATCTTCACACCCAAAAAGTTCGGGCCGTCCCAACTCCAACCACATGCCAGGGGGCCGAGCCAGCAGCAGCAACCCAAAATTGCAACAAGCACGGCCAGGACAAGCAACTATGCGGTTGCCTATATCTGACACACCCTCCCCGAACCAACAACCAGCCCCTTTCCCACCCGCATCTTCACCCCCAAGTTCCTTCACGTCTCAACGACACCCCCCAATCACATCGCCGACCCCATCACCGACACCAAACAATCATCTAGACAGCCAAGCCAGCCTCCCAACCGAAGGATACCTCAAGATACCAAAACAGAAACAACCCCCCCTAATCCCCCAGCAACAACCCACGCAACCCCCACCCGCAGCACAAGAAGGACCCCCTCCACCACCCCCACCATCCCAAACGTGAACCTGTCTGCCAGCACCATTTTCAGCACGAACCCCTTATATTCGGCCCTCGCCCGCCCCGACTCGTGTGCCAGCACGTAACCATCCAGTTGTGACAGCCCAACAGCGGGCTGAACCGCCCCCTCGATCATCGAGGGTTCACCCGTGGCTGTTGTATCCGGCTGTTGACGCAGGAGCTGGATCACCCCGAAAAGGGTTTCCTCAGCAAACGTGGGGGCGGGTGGTTGAGCCTTGGGGAAGAGGTTTTCGAGCAGGTCGGGCCGGGAGATGGCGACCGTGCGGGCGGTGGTGTGTTCATTGATGAAGGTTGAGTGGCTGTCTGAGGCGGCGGCGAAGTTGGCGTAGAAGGCGGGTGTGAGGATGCGGATCTCGAGGTGGTTGATTTCAGTGTCGAGTTTCGTCGCGGCCGGGGAGTGAAGCACTACCTCCTCGGTTGGCAAGCCGGCTGGGATGTACCGCACCACCAGCGGCTTCTCCGCCCCCTCCACCAGGTGTTGCAAAAACCGTCTGAAGATTGCCTCAAGCCGGCGTTCGGTGGCCGTAGCGCGCCGGCTGATAGTCCCGCTCAACGGCTCAGGCCGGTACCACACGCGCAGTCCGCGGCGGAAGAAGAGCCGGCCGGCCTCGCGGAGGATGCGCGGGTGGGTGAGGAAGCCGACCCACCACCAGGCGGCGAGGAAGCGGAGTTTTTGTAGGGCGGTCAGGGTTGTTGGGTCGATGGCGGCGCTGGTGGGTGTGAGTGAGGCGAACAGTTTGGGGTGGGATTTGGAGGAGTGGAGGGTGATGGCGATCCGGGGAGGGGTGGTGCCGGATAGCGGGTCGGTGATGGTGAGGGTGTAGGAGCCCTTGCGGGAGCTAAAGGGCGAGACGTGGAAGTCTTTGGGCCAGGCGTGCTTGAAGATGTGCTGGGGTGGGTTGTCTTCCTTCAACTGCTCTTCGGGGGCATTTTCCGTGAGGAAGTACATCCGCCGCTCGTCAAAGGTATTGTTGACCTCGAGTATCATCCCCGCCAACCGCCGGCCAGCGTCGTAGAGATACCAAAACGAGACGGGGTTGAAGTGGTACCCGAAAAACCTCGGAGCCGTCAGCAGGTAAGCATGCGGGTAGTGCTCCGGTTGGGCGCCCTGAGACCGAAGGTATGCGTCCAGCTTCCCCCGCAGGCGCAGCTCGGAGTTTCCACGTTCCAAGTAATCTCCCGCGTCAACAGTGAACCAAGCGCTCGGGGAAGTCAGGGAGAGCCATGAGGGGAAGCCGGGCGTGCTGGCTGCCTCGACAGACACCATACCCCCCGCATTTCCTGCGAAGCCCACCGGGATGCCGACGGTGACGTACGAGTAGGTGAAGGAGTGCTTCTGCGGAAACTTGCGGGCGTGGGAGGTCTGGCAGGGGAAGAGGAGGACCTTTCCCGGGCCGTCCCATTGCTTTGTGTGAGGTCTTGCTCGCACTGACCGGACGGATTGGGCCACGAGGAAAGAAAGCAAGCAGATTCCAGCCGCGAGCCCGCACGCATTCCGGAGAGCGGTGGCGTCCAGTAGAGGGCGGAGTAAGTTGGTTTGTCGACCAACCAAAAACAGAACAAGGAGGACCACATCGACGGGGCCACAGAAGATAGTCAAGAAGTTGCACAGGGCCTTGAGAAAAGTGGCCAGGGAAACGAGGGTGAGGATAGGGGGTCTCGAGGAGGCGGCCATGGTGGTTCATGCTCTGGTGTGTTGCGCATTGGGTCTGGGTCCGGCAAGATGGACTCCAGAGCGCCAGAGTTAAGTACTGTGAGGGTTGGGAGCGACATGATGGAGGCATTAACCGAGGAGTGTGGTCGAAAATTCCAGCACTGTTGGTGAGGCAGGTGCCAACTTGCTGTGCGCTGAACAGCAGCACTGTTCCATCCCATCCGTTCTTGGTGTCCGTATCGGGTAATCAGGCATGTTAGTGGTGGCTACAGAGAATGCGGCAGAGACGGCGTCTGTTTTCTGTAGCACCAAAAAGCGGGGCCCCAGCTCCCTTCTCCCCTCCTGTCGTGTGCTTTGTCCAGGACCCCAGCACGCCCCAGCCCGCCCCAGCCCAGGCGATCCCTGGCCATCCCCGGACCCCACAGCCCCAACGTGGCGCAATCGGGCAGCCCACGCGCAGCGCAGCACAGGCCAAGGCTTCGCCGCTCGAGTCACCGCGAGTTCGACGGCCGCCCATGCGCTTCCGCCGCTGACCAGGAGCCCACCCTGCTTAAATCCCCACCAAAGCCGTCTCGCCGCGAAGCCACTGGCCAAACCGAGCTCGACCATCTCAACTCTTCCCGCCGCAAAATCCATCCCGTCGGCCTCGCCGCTCCCGTCTCCGGATTTTGCCGTATCGCCCCCGCGCCGTATAAAAGAAAAAGGCACACCAGCACACCTGCCTGCCCCCATTCTGTGATTCTTTGATCTCGCACACCTGCCCAACCAAACAACTCCCAACCCCCACCGACTTGTTCAGCTTCCCGCTGCCAGTTCCACCGATCAACCCTCCCCTCCTCTCAGGCTTATCTGTCCTGAATCGAGCAAACCGCCCCCCCCAAAACCCCTCACACCACCACCACCACCACAACCACACACCCCCAGAAATCAGTCAAGATGTCGGGCGCTTGGGATACCGATGCTGTCAAGATCGGCAGGAACGTCCGCACCGGCGGCGGCGCCGCCCGCGAGACCGTCGTCCGCAGCCAGTCGGCCCTCAACGCCGCCAAGCGCTCGGGCGCCGCCATCACCACCGAGAAGAAGTTTGCCACGGGCAATGCCGTACGTCGACCTGCGCTTCCCCGTCCCCCCCCCCCTTCTCACCCAAAATCCTAACGCTCGTTCCACAGTCCTCCAAGCCCGGCGTCGAAGGCCAGCGCCTGACCATGGTTGACCGGTCCGACGACATCGTCAAGCCCAAGACGGTCGGCGTAGAGGTCGGCAAGGCGATCCAAAACGCGCGCACCGAGTTCGCCAAGCCGGACGGCACCAAGGGCCTGACGCAGAAAGACCTGGCCACCAAGTGCAACACCACCCCGACCATCGTGGCCGCCTTCGAGCGCGGCGACGCCACCCCGGACCAGAAGGTGCTCGGCGCCATGGAGCGCGTGCTCAACGTCAAGCTGCGCGGCGCCGACATTGGCAAGCCCAAGTTTGAGAAGAAGGGTGACAAGGGGGGGAAGAAATGAGCCTGGCTTGTTTTTCTTCTCTTCTCTCTACAGCCAAAAAAAAACACACAAAACAAAAAAAATGAGCCGCCAGCAGCAGATGGCTGCCGCTGGGCTGGGCTGGGCGAGGCCCTGCATGATGACTTGGATTGAATTTAGCGAGGACTGCGGCGGAGGGAACCATCAATCTGGCTTGCTTGATGATGACGGCGTTGCACAACACACACACACATAGCATGGGGATGGGGGAAGCCGATCGAAGAGACAGTCGGTTCCTGTAGATAGACTCGGGGCTTGCAGCAGAGCGAGAGGCAGGCAAAATAGAACAGACCACGTTTTTTGTGTTGTCTCGGTGTAAAACCTATGTACACTCCCCTCTTCGCCCCGATCATGGGCAGACAGACCAGTTGTGATGGCTCTCGGCCGAAAAAAACAAACCAAACCAAACCACCATGCTAGCTATGCTTGAACCACAAACTCCAACCCGACTCCGGCCTCCAAACGCCATATCCTAGCTATGCTTGACCCAAACGAAAACTCCAACCACGGCCGACCGCCAACGCCGTGCCATTATCCATCCATCCATCCATTATCCATCCAGGCATCAAACCCAACCCCAAAGAAATCCCCCAAACAAAACCAACTCCCAAAAACTCAACCCAAAAGCTTCGCAACCCTCTCCTCCACAACCGCCTTACTAACCTCCCCCGCCATCATCACAACCACACTCTCCCTCCCCCCAACCTTCACAACCCTCACCCACCCCGGCACCACTTCACTAGCCAACAACCTCACGCAAGCAGCGCCATCCTCCAGCGACACGGGCGTGCGAACGGAATCCCGCAGGCGGGCGGCCAAAGCCGGCAGGGCGAACGACACGCGCGGAGCGGACGGGCCGGCCGCGCGCGCGAGCATGGAGATGACGGCTGCGACGTCGGCGGCGCGGTGGAGGGAGGAGATGCGCTGCAGGGCGGCGGGTGTGGGCTGGGGGGTGGTGGAGAGGGTTGATTCCTTGAGGCGGACGCGCTCGAGGAGGGTGAGCCCCTTGTTTTCGATGGCAGCAGGGGTGGGGGTGGGTTGTTTGGCCTGCTCCTTCTGCTGCTTCTTCTCGGCGAGGTCGCGCTTGAAGGCGTCGAGGGTTGTTTGGTTCTTTTGGGTGGAGAGGACCGGGTGGGCGCCGCGGGCGTGGCAGGCGCGGAGCGGGGCCTTGGGGAGCGTGCCGATGAAGATTGTGGCGGGCAGGTTGCCGCTGCTGAGCCAAAGGGTGCGGAGGTTGGCTTCGAAGTCCATTTTGAGCTTGGGCTCGCGGAGCGGGCCGGCAGAGGTGGAAGGGTCGAACTCGACGCAGATCTTGTCGCGGCCGTAGTCGGTGAGGAAGAAAGGCGCGGCCGAGGCGGTGGGGAGGTCGGAGGCCTTCTTGACGGGTGTCCAAGCGAGCACGCCGATACACCGCCGGATGTCGTCCAGCATCACGTGGCGCTTGCCCCAGGCGCGGGTGACGCTGGTGTACAACGCGCGCAGGTCGATGGGGGAGGCAGGGCCCGTGTGGGCGCGCTGGACGGTGAGGGTCTTGAGGAAGGCGGCGTGCAGGTCGAGGAGGTCGTTGAGCTCCTTGGGCAGGTCGAAGTCGTTGGCCGGGGCGCGGCGATGGACGGTGGTCTTGTTGCGCTTGGCCGCGGGGGAGGAGAGGTTGAGGCGCTGCAGGAGGGTCTCCGTCTCGGTCTCGGAGTCGTCCGACTCGAGCTGGCGTTTGCGGCTGGATGAGGAAGGGGTGGGCGCGGCGCGGCCCGAGGTGCCAACGGCAGGCTCGAAGGCGGCGAACCGGACGGCCTTCTTCTCGCGCGACGAGGAGGGGGTGGCAGGCGCGACTGGCTGGACCGGGACCTCGGGCTGGCGGCAGAGCTTCTTGGGGGTGGCCTGCTTGTCCTCCTCGTCGTGGTCCTTCCTCTTCCTCGAGCGGAGGACGACCTCGATCTTGTGGCCGGCTGTGAAGATGGGCGCAGGTGTGGAGAGAGACTCCTTCCCGGCGGGCTGGAGCTTGGAGAGCTTGGTGGTTGTGGTGGCGGTGGTGGTGGAGGGAGGGGCAGCGGCAGCCAGCTTGCCGCGCGGCGTCCGCATCTTGCGCGTGAGGACACCAGGCATCGTGCTTGCTGTCGACTGTTGCGACAATTGGATTGAAGACGGGAAGGTACAAGTGTACAGTGGCTGTGTTGGTTCTTGGTTGAAGTGGAAGGTGAAGATCGCCCAGTGCAAGTGTCAAAATTGCGGGAAGGCGAGATGTGGTGGGAGAGAGCTCCTGTGTAAAATGAGGAAGCCAGGGAGGGCGGCTTTAGTGCGACGACGCGGCACGCGTAAAGTGGGCGCGACGCGATGCGCGCAGGGGTCCGCGCCGCCCGCTTTCGCGACGCGATGCGCGCAGGGGTCCGCGC
>FTDS01000386.1_pt1 | contig 10891 bp, 8 predicted proteins | sample 1639991 | NCBI WGS metagenome assembly FTDS01 (sample SAMEA3914869, study PRJEB12502) | metagenome | biome: forest; material: soil | place: USA | collected 2012-03-12 | depth 0.1 m
CAGTTTGGGGGGGGGGGGGGGGGGGGGGCTGCCATGTTTGCTCCTTCCCGCATCCGCACCTACACAACAGATATCCCATGACGATCTGGCAGGCGCCTTGCAGGTATAGAAGATACGATGAGTCATCTGTAGTACGACGAGTCCGACACTGGACACTATGCGTGTGCCTTCCCCTCTCCTGCATGTTGCTATTCGGACTTGCAAAGTGCCGGGCGGTTCTCTCGACGCACCATCTCCCTCGCCTCACCCAACTTACCAAGTACCTGTCGTGACACTGGCCGTCGTAACCACGGCTAGGTGTCCGATCAGGGCAGGAGAAAGCGCAATTTTTCCTTCGGCCGAGAACCAACACGCTCTGTCGTTGGGAGTCTTCGTCGTCTGAACCCCCACCCCACGTGGTTTGATCGGGGGTTGATGTCTCGTCCCAACAAGGGACCATGTTCTGGAAAGAGTTTTCCTTGCCCAGCTGACAGGCAAAAAAAAGGGGGCTGCTCCTCCGGGATCTCTGTTTGCCTGCCCTGGCAACGACCAGCACAGAACCCGGCCCGTCCAATCACCCCCGATTCTTCAACACCCCGGCTGCCTCTCCTGGCCTCTTTCGTCGCCTTGCGTGGGCTGCAGAAAAGCTCACGGCGACCGCCGCGCCCCCGGCTCAGGTTCCGGGAGCCGAGACATCCATCCCACGCTCAGCAAGCCCCGGTGTTCCACGGAGACTCTCCCGCGATACGCGGCTGCGCACGCCGCCGTATCAGGCCAGCCGTGGCTGCAGCCGCAGCAAGCACTCGGTCGAAGCGAGACAGGGGAGGTCGGGATGGTCGGTGGCCGGGCGGGCGCCTGGGCTGAGACACACTCACTCACTCACTCAGCACGCAGGCGGCGGGCGGCTTGCTCGTTCGGTTTGTCGATGCGCGATGCATGTCGAGTGGATTCCCTCGAGATTGTGTAGCCTCCTCACAGCCTGCAGCGGGCAGGTGGCTGATGGGCTGGCCCGACGATCACGCTGTGATGCTACCCAAAGCCTGCAGGGGGCTGGTTTGGGCGCGCGCGTCCGAGCAGGAACTCGCACCGGGGAGGCTGCGGCCGCGGCCTTCGCAACGGTCAGCAAGCCTTGCATGGCGTCGTCACACTCGAGGGCGACGTTGAGTGAGACATTGGCTGGACGGCAGTCGCACCTCTGCTGTCTCTCGTATCTGATCGTCGATACAACCTGGGCGGAGAACAAGAGGGAGAGAGAAAACCCGCATCGCACGAGATCGCAGTCGAGGAGATTTATGTCAGAGGAGAGAAACTTGAACTTTTTTGCTGGGCAGTTGCCCGAGCAGAGGCTATGAAAAGAGTATTAAAGAATAATATCGAAACCCATGCTTCCCGTATTTTTGATCCCACAAACGCCGAGAGACAGGAACGTCTATCTCTTTTCCCAGCTGTTGTTTCCCGGATCCATCACGAAAAACGCCATCCCATGTTGTTCCCCCTTGATGTTGGCCCGGTCATTTCCCCCATGCAATCCAAAAAGAGAAGTCAAAAAAGACAACACATCGCAATGCTCAACCTCTCATCACCAAACCGCCTCAAACTCAAAGACTCTTCTCCAGCATCACCAACTCCCTAAACCCCTCCTTCCACCCCCTCGCCTGCTCCGCACTCGGCCGCGGCAGCGGGCTGCGCGCATCCCCGCCGTACCCCATCCACCCCTGCAGCCCGCTCTTGACACCCACCACACCCCCCTGGATGGCCGTCCAATCCCCCTGCGCGACCACCTCCTGCATCGCCTGCGCCTCGGCCAACCGCCCGGCGCCAAACAGCTCCATCGTGCGCACGCACGCCCGCGGCGCGATGTTGGCCAGCCCCGCGAGGATGCCGTGCCCGCCCGCGACGAGGCTCTGCACGGTGAAGTCGGCCGAGCCGGCGAGCACGAGGAACTCCGGGGTGGGCGAGGAAGGGTTCTTGGCCAGCTTGCGGGTGGCGGCCGCCACGCGCGCGAGCTTGCCCGTGTTGCCGCAGGTCAGCTTGACGCCGACGATGTTGGGGTGCGCGGCCAGGCGCACGATGATGTCGGACGAGAGGTCCATGCCGTTGACCGCGCCGGGAAAGTTGTAGATGATGAGCGGGATCGGGCTGGCGTCGGCCACCGCGGTGAAGTAGGACAGGACGGTCTCGCAGGCGGGGGCGAACAGGGGCGCGTAGTAGGAGGGCGGCAGGACCAGGGCGTAGTCGCCGCCGGCTTCATAGGCCTCGCGGCAGAGCTGGATGGCTTCGCGTGTGCTTTGAGCGCCGCACCCCGCGATGATGGGCATGTGGGAGAAGCCCGCGGCGTCGAGGGCCTTGCGGGTGGTGGCGGTGACGAGCTGGCGCTCGGCGTGGGTGAGGTGGACGGCTTCGCCGTTGGAGCCCTGGGTGGCGAGGCCGGTGACGCCGGCGCGGGCGAGGCGCACCGCGTGGTGCGCGATGGTCTCGGTGTCGACGTCCTCCGTGCCCGGCTCAAAGAAGCACATGGTCGGGACGTAGACGCCGGGGACGAGCGGGCGGTGGATGTGCTGGAAGTCGGAGGAGGACGAGCTGTAGGAGCTGCTGAGGGGGGAGTGCGGCTCCATGGAGTCAAGGCGGCCCGTCATGAGGCTGGAGGTGACGACTGGGCGGTAGGGCATGCGGTTGAAGCCAGCTGTGTAGCTGCCGCTGGGGGAGGGTGCGTCGTTGTGGGGAGACATGGTGGTGGTGTTGTGCGGTGAGGCTGTTAAGGGTGATGACCAATGGTAGTGTTAGTGGTGGTGATGATGAGATGTGGATGTGTGAGATCAAGGATGCTCGTCGACGGCGAGATGTCTGGGAAGAGGAGCTCTTGAGTGATGATGATGAGGGAAGATGGGATGATGTGATGGATGATGAGGGAGAGAGGAGGTCGACCGTCAACACTGGAGGGGAGGAGCAAAGGATATTTGTACGCGGCGTCCGGAATACTTCGTCCATGACGAGAGCGTGGCAGCATGGCGGCTGACGAGCGATGTGCAAAGGGCAGGACAGGGGTCAGGGGGACTAAGACAGGGAACGGCAGTCATGCATGGCAGGGGTCGGGACATGGTTCGATGCCCAAAAGTACACCGGTGTATTTTTCTTTTTTTTTTCATCGTCGTCTCTACCCCCCCCCCCCCTCTTTCCCTTCCCAATTCCCCCACTGGCGTTTCAAGACGAGAGATTCACTGTGACCCTGCCTGGGGACGGCGCCGCCGCGCGGCTCTGGGGAGCCATTTCGAGCCTCTGTTTGGTCCAGGGCCATGGCCAGCTGCGTGGGAGAGCAAGTTCAGGAACACAGGGGGGTGATAGAGTGACCAACATCGAAAGCGCCCCTCTCCCTCCCTCGCTCACTCCCTCCCTCCCAGCGACAGCGGCGGCGTCACTCCCACTCCGCCCACTCTCTTGCCCGCCGCCCTCTCTTGTGTGTACTAGACAGGGGTGGCGGAGCCGTCATCGCCCTTGGCACCCCCGAGGCGAGTACCTGCGCACAGTGCGCGCGCCAGAACCGGCCAGGCTCAGACTCTGGAAAATCTGGGGTCCCTCCCATCCAACCCATCCCATCCCATCGCCCATTCCCCCCCCTTGCCCGGTTTCGCGTGGGACAGGGGTGTGGAGACCATCGGTGGGCTGCTGAGTGTGGGGGTTCGCCGGGAAAATCAGACCAAACAGGGACCAGGGCCAGAGGGGCGGCTCTGGGGCTAGGCCGACAAGGGAAATAATCATTCCCTTCCCGGAAATGTGTTGGTTGCTGGGGGGTGGATGATGCCTCTTTTCTTCGCGCCCGTCCAATTGGTATCCCGGGGGGTGGCATCTCGTCGAGGAGCAAGGCAGGCAGCCATTCATTCCCCAGCAGCGGCGAGCTCCGGAACTGCGGAAGTCCGCACGTTGCTGGTTGCTGCCACGATTGGCGGTGCTGATGCTGATGCTGAGGGTGGTGGAGTGGTTGTGGTTGTGCTTACTCCCGGGAGTCCATGATGATGGGCCATTTGCAGGGTCAGGTGCCCTCGGGTGCGTTGGCCGATGCTATACTGATACAATGTGGCAGGCCGTGTTGGACTCCACGTAAGTTTGCCGGCATTCGCAGGGAGGTCCTCAAGGGAGGAAAAAAAGGGGGGGGGGGGCCGACGGCCTGAAGCGGCGAAATGGGCTCCGTGGTACATACACGAGGGCCGAATAGCCTCCTCGCGTGTTCCCGTCTTTGAACAACACGGCGGCGGTGGGAACGAACTTGATGCATGCGTGGCCGGATCTGAAAATGCACACACCAGCTGGGAACCGGGCTGCTACCCAGATCAGACGAATGAGTTCCCGAGCCTGGAAATTGGTGCCAGCGCCACCGGGTCGTCAACATGGCAGCGTCATTGTCTTGCCATGCTGGAGAACCCAACCCAGACAGAGACGACGAGTGTCGATCCAAAGGGGGCTGAGGCAACGCCCCCGGCCGACGCCCACTCCCTTTGTTGCTGCGTGTCGTTCACCAGGCCGCCGACTGCTTCCCGAAGCTCGACGGGCATCTGATGGACGCATCGAGCGTGTGTGTCTGGGGCTAGCGTCGACATGCCGGGAATCCCGATTTGGCATAGGCGGTTGACAGGGGCGAGGACTGGTCTGCTGACAGCTTTGGTTCGCCAGGAACAGCGAGCTGCCCAGGTCATCAGGCCGGCGTTTGCAGGCGGCCAGGGATGCGGGCTTGGGAACGAACGCCTGGTCTGGGGGGGCTTCGGGAATTCGAACAAGTGGCTTGCAGAGGGACGAACGACGGGCGGCGCAGACCTGCAGCAGTGCGCAGCAGCGCCGCCGCAGCTTCACAAGCTTCTCTTTGTGTCATTGTCTGTGTAGGTGTCCGTGTGTGTGGTTGTATCCTGCCCCTCCTCCCCCCACCCCTTCCCCCCTTCGCTAAATCCGCAAGGCATGCTGGGCCGGTCAGTCGCTCACTCACTCCCTCCGTCAGGCAGGCTGGCCATGCGACCTGGCATGTAGTACGACGAGAAACGCGGAGGTTGTGCCTGCGGAAGGGACGGCAGCATCGCGAGGGGCCGCCAGGGCCGCAGCGAGAGGGGGGCAGCAGCATGCAGGATTGGCGCGGGGCCGGCTGGGCTGATCTACGTGCTACCCCGCGATGGGCCTCCATGGATGGGCCTCATCGGCGCCAGCATCGACGTCGATAGTGAGGAGAAGGCAGCCACACCAGGCCGCTGCCGCGTGCTGCGAGCGGCCCCTTCGGGACAGTTGGGGAGCAACGACGCGCATTGAGGGGCAGGGAGGGGTCGCTGAGGGGCACCTGACGTGGAGTCGACACGCTTCCCCGACCACTCAGCCACACATGGCACTTCCTCAAGAGGGCTGCTGCATGTGGCCATGGCGGCATCTTGGCTGACCGACGTTGCTTCAGACGGGACCAGGCTTGTTGTCTTGGGCGGCAAGGGCACTGATGTGGGCCTTGGCGGGGGTCTTTTGGGGAGTGTTGGCGAGCCTGGCGACGGCGGGCGTTTCGATGTCTCTCGTGTCTGCCCGCATGCCCCTCCTCGAAATTGGGGCGGGTGGAGCGAGAGGGGGGCTAATGTTGGCTTGTTATTGCGTCGATTGGATGACTCGACGGCGAGCTTCCCTCTGCGGAGGATCCACGTCGCATCGGCGGCTTGGGCAGTGAGGGGAAAATCCACTTTGATGGAGGGCAAGCGCAGCAAGCAAAGCCGAGACGCGGTTGAGCAAGAAAATTTCTCCACTTCCCCGCCTTTCGAGCCACCAACCTGCAACCGCCGTCACCTTCGAGAGGAGGTGTTGTTGCTGTCGTCGAAGGATGCATTGGCCAGTGCACTCTCTCCCTCCCGCCGCTGGGCTGCTGTGCTGCTGTGCCTGGAATTGGACCTGGGGGTGGGGTCCCGGCAATGCGGTTCTCCCCCAGATTGATTGGTGGGGGGCTGACGAGCTCGTCTCACCACATGTCCAGCACTCAGTCGCTTTGAAGCCCTTCTGCTTGCAACTCGACGACAAGCGAGTGGCCCGGTGTACAAAACAAGAGCACATCGCTTACCTTGCTGCCACATGATCACACCGGCCGTGGTGTTGTCTTCGTGTCCAAAGTGCCGCTCTAGATGATGATGGCCCTGATGCCTTGTCGTCGGAAGAGGCCCCCCCCCTCCCCCCCCCCCCCCCCGGAGGTGCAAGGACCACGAACTCGTACTGTGCACTGTCGCATCCACTGTGTCCATCGCAGATCCCTGGCAGAGGTGGCCCAAGAACCAAACTTTGCGGGGACCTGGATCGGAGAGCGATCGCGTGACCGGGGTGTTGCTTGAGACAGTGGCCCAAGCTCCCTGGCATGGAGACCAATTCCGTGTGGAGAGCTCCTGGAGCTTAGTGTCGAGAAGACGGGACACAGGAATAGCTTCATCTGGGCGTGGAACAGTGGCAGATGGTCGGTCTATTTCTTTTCGTGTTCTTGACGAGGTGAACCGTCGATCGCCCCTGCCCATCGCACTCTGCACACCAGGCAGCTGCCCCACAAAAGGGCACATGACTGAAAGCACCAGCAGCTGACGCGTGGGTGGGTCCGTCTGACCCCCCACCCCCACGCCCACTGGAATTTGGATCCCCACGTTCCTTGCAACGTCAAACACACTTGGATCGCGACGATGGTCCCTCACCTCCCCCAGGTACCATCGCAGAGTCAGCAGGCGCCCTCCAAGGAAACAAGCCAAGGGCCTCGACCGCGTTGGCGTCGTCAAACCAGGAACACGACTCTCATTAGCGGCCACTACTATTTTTGAGATGCCCATTTGGGGGAAATTTGCCCTGTTCAGCGACCTCGACCTTGGCAATTTCCTCACGACACCCCCTTGCCTCCAGGCTCGCACGCCTCGAACATGCCTGGAGCAGATTCCACGAAACTCAGGCTCTTACGATCATCAAAACATGCCATCCTGACTGGAAACAGCCGTGGCCGCAACCTCTGATCCTCCATTCTCTGTGCGAGCCCGGTGCTTCATCAGCAGCGACATCACTCCCTCCAGGCCCCAGGTACGTCCCATGGCAGCACTCCCGCAACCTCGCCACCTCCCCTTCCATCTTGCTTCTTCTTGGTGGCTTTGTGAAACCTGGGAACAAACTTTAACTTCTTGGAAGAGTCCACAGTACCCGGAACTTATTCATACTTGGTCACCCCTTGAACCTCAGCCCATCCGTGAGCCAGGCGGCTCTCGAGCCTCCCCGTCGAACCGGGGTAGCTTCGCCCGCCCAGACGCCCCACGCCCAAAGACCAATGGGAGAATAAGGTTGATGAGCAATGACATGCAGATCCCGGAGGCCTGGTTCGATCTTCCCCCGGATTCCCAGCACCACGGTCCCTGCCAGCCCTCGGTATCTAGCGGCATGTATGTACACAGTAAGGATTGCCGGCTGACCACGGGACGACGACGCGGGTTGCTCCAAGGCCTCGTTCATTGGATGGGGCACGAGCCACTGGCTGTGGAGGGTGGCAATGCCTGGCAGCCGCCGGCGTCATCTGGGGGAGTCTCCCTCCACCCTCATTGGCTCCGCCTCGCATGGGGAGCAGCCGTTGAACGAGAGGGGTTCACCAAGTGGCTGAGGCGGCGAGGGCTTCATGTGACGCGCCGCGGGCTTGGGAATCGGTCTCGGATGCTCCGTAGCCAGCACGAACCCACGTGGCCACCACGGCCAGTCAAGACCGGGGAGGCGAGGCCAAAGGAGCCCCGATCTCGATACTCGGCCGATGCGAGATCGAACGGAAAGGGGTATGTGACGCATCTCGGCCCGTCGCTCTCGTCCGATCCGATCCCACACCCTCGCGGGAGGGTGGGGGATTCGGTCTGGCTACTGATCAGGCCGCTCCGGGGCAACGAACCGCTCCTTCAATGCTTGAGCCACTGGGCCGAGGATGCCCGACGCCACTCTTTGCGATCAGCCCAGTCCTGTCATGATAGTCCTGGAAGGACTCGGTACTCGGGGAAACACCTGGCGAGGACTCGAGCCATTGTTCCGTCTATAGCAAGAGCAGGAACAGGTTCGCCTGGCGCGCTTCCTCGGCCTGATGCCGCGCAAGCAACACGGCATACCCGTACTGTGCAACTATCCCCATTTCCCATCCCTGTGATATGGACATGGTGGTATTGCCGTGAGCCACACGACATGTTCCCAATTCTGGACTTGAACCAAGCCCAGGTGCGTGCCGAGTTATGTAAGGGTTTGCTAACAGGCCGTGTCGTTGGAGCAGCTGAGGTTCCACTGCACCAACCAAGCCCCTCACTGGCCAGCCTCCCCCGCACACCCAACTGACCGGAACCCTGCAAGTCAGGACACGATCGGATACCCAGGTCCACAGTGCCTGATTCCTCTCTGGACTGTCTCGACTCCCACTGTGCCACCCACGCTGACCCCCATCTTTCATCAAGACGACTCCGCCAGACTCCAGCAGTCCCGCCTCCTCAAGTGGGGGACGGGGGGGTAAGGGGGGGTTCGTGGTGGACTCGGTGGGTATATGTCCATTTCGAGCTGGTTAAGCGATGACACCCCTTCAGTTATTTCGAGGTCTTGAGAGGGAGATTGACGCTCAAAGCAACACCGAGGCCAGACCCTGAACTAAACAAATGCAGCTGCACAAAGCATGCAAGCAGGCTGTCACGAGCCCTGCAGAGCTTACATATTGACAGGGAAGCCCCACTATACCGGGCAGCATGTCAGGCCAGAAAGGGACAACGACATCGCGCATCATCCTCTGCAAGAAAAAAAAGCTGCATGGCAGGACTCCTCCATCTCCTTGCTGCGGCACGGCAGCTAGACAGCAAAGGGAAACCCCCTTTGTCACGGGCGCATGGGCCACGCATCGCAGGCGGGGGAGGGGCTTCGAAATCGACTGGACGCCCCTGCATGATTGGGCTGTTCTGCTCTTCTCCGCGGAGCCCACGCTAAGAAGGGGGTTATTGGATTCGCGCCCCGCTCTCTCGCCCTCGCTCGCGCCCTCTTCTGGGTCCTGAAGAAATCCCTCCCGCAAACCAACCGGGCGGCTTGGGGTTGCCGGTCGGCAAAGGGGCTTGTTGAGCTCGGGGGGTGATCGGGCCAGGGATCGGGAACTTTGCACCGGGAGCGGGACCCCATTCCACTTGCTGTGTTGACAACACACAGTGCCTGACTAGGGTTGTCGTCGAGGGGGAGGAGCAGGGGCGCTAATAACCAACTGCCAAAAGTGACAGGACGAGATGGATCCATTGTGCTCGGCAGCCGTCGGGTTCTGGGGAAATGGGGAAGGAGGCCGGAAATAATGGACCGATGATTTATTTTTATGGTGGTCCGCAACAGAGCCAACATGTCCATCGTGGGCGTCGTGTCCGACACCCGCTCCGGCCACCGCCGACTTCCGCCGTCGGCCGGGGCAAAGCATCCGGGAAACCCGTGGGGCTGCCCCAGCCTTGGGGGTGGGGGTTGGTGGACTTGCTTGCTTCTTGACACTTCGGACACCGCGGAGCTGGAACGCTGGTCTGGTGGTGGCTGACTCTTTGACACCCGCCTTGTCCAGCCAGCCCAGGGGGGCGGTGCGGTGCGGCTGGCTGGGATGAGCGCCGAAGAAGAAAACAAAAGAACGACCGAAAGAAAGAAAACGAATGGAAATCTGCAGGACCACCGCCGCCGCCAGGCCGCCTGCAGCAAGCCACGAGGCGCCTTCTTTTTTTTCTTTTTGATTGGGTTGGGGGCTGGCTCATTTGGGACGCCTTGAAAGAGCCATTGGCCAATTCCACACCGCCGGCGTGGGTGTGGCAGCCCCCACGACTTTTCAGGGGGCGCACGCGACGTCATGGGATGGGAGCCAACCAGGGCGAGGGAAGGGAAATTTCTTTTGCTGGTGTTGCGGCGCGCGGCTGCGAGTGACGACGGGCAGCCCGAGGGATTGGTTGAGGGCCTTCCTAACCAGGTTGGGGTTGTCACTTCTTCTTTTCGGAGAAGAATCGCACTCGCTTCGGAGAAAGCAACTAACTGCCCTACCGCAGCTGGCTGGCTAACTAACTGGTTTGGAAGTGGTGGTGATGCTATTCTCAGATCTCCCAAGAAAAACCCCCAATCCTACTCCGCGACACCGGCACCGGCACCCCCGGTTTTGCCCCTTTCCATCCCGCGCTCCCACGCGGCCCCGAGCTCTCCCACGCCCACGGGCGGCCTGGCCGCCTGCCTGCCCTATGGATGTACACGGATGTACTCCGTACCGGGTCGTGTTCTGGGGACTGTGTACACAGGGGTGGTAGTGGCCGACCAGGGGAGGGGCATGCCGGTAGTCAGCAGGGCTGTCTCTTTTTTTTTCGTTTCTCGGCGTCTGGTCGGGTCTGGGCGTGGCGTGGGCGCAAGGCAAGGCAAGGCAACGCGGCGTGGGAGGGTGAGGCGTGCGGAAGGGGATGCAGGTCCCGGGGGGGTGGGTAGGAAGGGTGGGTGGGATCTGAGAGAGGCGCGTGGGAAGGGGGTGGTGGTGAGGCTGGGCCGGGATCGGGACTGAGGGCGGTGGAGGGGGGTGATGCTGCGAGGGTATGGGACAGTGCGTGTTTCGACGTGTTGATGTCGCATGCCCTGCTGCAGAGATCGACCCCTAATTTTCTCCGGTTCTTTCTTTTTCTTCTTCTTCAGCGAAGAAGCAAGCCCTTGCTGCCCACCTACCTGGCCGGCATGGCTACGGTGTGAGGAGCGAGGCTGCCGCCCGAGTGAAGCGGTCACTGGGTTCGGGCCGAGCCCGACGGGGGGGCGGTGTCGCATGCTGCTGCGGGATTGGGGAGGTCAGGAGGGGGGCCCTGCTCCCGAAGGAGTTCCGGTAGGTACATTGGGGGTTGTGAGGGGCATGGCTTGATGGCGGTGAGGGTGGCGATGGTGGTGATGTCGTCGG
>FTDS01000229.1_pt1 | contig 10795 bp, 6 predicted proteins | sample 1639991 | NCBI WGS metagenome assembly FTDS01 (sample SAMEA3914869, study PRJEB12502) | metagenome | biome: forest; material: soil | place: USA | collected 2012-03-12 | depth 0.1 m
CCCCAGACACCTCCCCCTCCCCAGACACCACCGGCCTCTTACGACAATCTCTATCCACACACAAACCCGGCCAACCTCGAACCAGCTAGGCAGCCGGCGAGTGGCCGCCGCATGGTCGGCCGCATGGCGGGTTGGGCTACTTCGACGTCCCAATGATGGATTTGGATGATTTTTGGGAGCAGCAGGAAACTGACAGGGGTGTTGCGGAAACAAAGAACTGCTTGGGCAAGGTTGACAGGGGGGGGGGGTCAACATCACGATTGCGCGGTTACCTATTTAGTGGGGGGTGGGGGGTTAACAGCATTTGAACGCTAGTCATTAACGGGGGTTGAAAAACAGCCCCCAGGTGCGGCCGCTGAGAACAAGCGTTCCCCAAGGTGACGGGACGGGCAGGCGACCAGGTCGACCGACGACAGGGCGGGTGGTCGGCCGTGGGCGGGCGGAGTCCGTAAGCTGGCGTGGCAGGATCAACAAGCGCGTTGAGTGGGTTGCAGCCCATGGATCCTGTGCTCGTGGAGTGGAGGCAGCCCAGAAGCATGGGGCGAGTGTGCCGCACCGGTGCGGCCAAGGTGCGCTTATTAGCCGCGCAATTGTGGCACGGAACTTGCAGCTTTGCTGGATCGATTAGCTTTTTGTGCCAATTCTGCTGGTTCGCGTGACGGGCTGTCCTGGTTCCATATTTTCTGAGATATTCAGCGTATTATAGCGGTCAGGTTCTCGCGGCTACATCGGAGTCTGGTGGTTGAGGCTGTCGGCGCGCTTGGTTACCTACCTTACTAAGCAAGTATGTTACACAACACGCTCGATACACCCCGCGCGGTACCCCGTCAGACTCAACGCGTACCCGTTAGACTCGACCCGCTCGACATAACCCGTTTGGCACAACCTGTTTGGCAAAATCCGCTTGCCAGGCATTACAGTCAGCCTACTACTCGGCCAGGTCTGGGCGCATGGGGGACTGCCGTCTGACACTGCGAGCCTGGCCTGCCCGATCGAGAGGCGCATGGCGTTTGTGGGAGGAGCAGAATCTGCAGCCGCATGACTTGGGGGAAGGTTTACAAAGCACAGCTAGCCGCGTTGTGGTTGTTAGCCGCATCATGTTCGTCAGCCGGGTCGCAGTGGCCGCAAGCCATTGTCATGCATGTACAGGGGCCCAGCGAAACTGCGACAGACTGCACACAACATTAAATGCACATATCCACAACTATTCCCACCCCACCCCGCTACCTCCATCTCTCCCTCCACCAACCAACAGCATCTTTCCAAAGATCCTCCCACCGCGTCCTCCCAAGATCCTCCCACCGCACCCTCCTAAGTTCCAACCACTAACCCCCCAGCAACCCCTCGCCCAAAAATCCGCCATGTTGGAATTGGAAAGTTAGCCCGCCACCATGCAAGTCATCACACATGCATCCGCATCCCGCTCGCGCCCGCCCGGAGGCGAACTGAGGACGGAAACTCCCAACCGACGAGCTCCCACCCAATGAACTCATGCTCTCCCATGTTGGGCTTTCGGGGCAAGCCGGGGTGGTGGGAGAGGCCATGGCGGGGAGGGCAGGGCATGGCACCGGAGTAGCGCCAGGATAGCGCAGGGAGGAGCGCAGGGCAGTCCGCCATCTGCGGTCATGGGTGAGTCGAATCAACCAGTGTCCATGTTGTCTCCCCAACCCGTTCATTCGTTGGCCGCCCACCTGGGCACTCTGCCTCGCCGGTTAGGGAGAGGTGGGTTGGGGTGTTGTTGGCTGTGTTGGTTCTGGTCAGGTGGGACATGTGGGTGTTTGCATGGCTCTCCATTTCGTGCCCGGGCGGGTGGAAAGTATCTTGCCTCCCTGTGGTATGGCTTGGTGTTGGTGGGGATGGGGTTTGTTGGTGGGATGGAGGGTTCCGTGGCGGGCGGGCCTCTTTCCAGATTCCAGATTCCATGGCGGGTTTTGGTTGGCTGTCGTTGCCAACAACCAAGGCCATTCCGGGTTGGTTGTCCGGTTGCGTATTCCTGCTTTGTGTGTATGTGCATGCGTGCGTTGGCTGAGACGCGCAGCTGTGTCGGGAACTGGACGGGCAGCTGCTTGGTCACGGTGGTGACTTGCTGTTATTGGATGCAGCAAAGGGGGTCCGACTCGAAGATCGCCCTCGGACTCCAACATCCACCAACCCTTCCACGCGGAACCGGGCAGGCATGCGGTCTCTGCAACAGGCCGACGATGCATGCCATGGCTTGGGACTGCCTCGGTTGGCAACACATTCACGCAATGTGGGATTCATCGGTTTTGCGGTTTCCAGGCATTGCAGTTTCCCTGGACAGGACAGCTGGACAGACCTCGGTGGCAGACGAGTTATTGGCAGCCAAACCTCCACGAACCGCCGTAAGTGGCTGCAGGGTTCGTGTGCCAGGCTGCATTGCCTGTTTAGGAAATTCTGCAGCTTGCGGCTTGCAGCGCGCAGGGCGGTTGCCTTGTCCCACGCACGCCCTTCATCGACGCGGTGGATGTCGCTGTCTCCGTCGCTCTCTCCGTCTCCGCCCTTGACGGCGCCAGTTCCGTCCGCCACCGACGGTCATGGCCGTCTCAGCCCGCCCGACCACTTTCCCCGGCCCTGGACAGCATCGTGACGCCGGTCCACCAGCTGGAATGTTGGAACAGCCTTGCCAACTCCACAGCAGCTAGTAAGTCAACTAGCGGCCTGCACCATCGCGAACGCCGTGTCCGTATCGGCTCAGGCCGTTGCCAGTTGTGGACGGTATGACGACATTGCCGACTGTCTTGGAACGGGATGGACCCAGCCTGGGCGGGTTGGCTGGTGGGGTGGAAAAGCAGGGGCGCTCGGCCAGAACCGATGAAGCCTGCCCTGCCAGCCCGCCCTGCCCACCCGCCCGCATCCAGACCGAGAGCTCTCCCAGAGCCTCAACTGGTTCGCGCACCAAAGCTGGCTGCGCATTTTCTGGACAGGCGTTTTTGATTGCGTATGCCAAGACGCACACACACCACACCACCACCACGCACGCTGACCCCTCCCCCGCAGTCGCAGCACCGCTGCCTCGCATCCACCCATCCATCCACCCATCCGGCCCAGAATAATTTTCGGAGAGAGTCCGCCCTCCGACTGGCTACCGGCGCAGCGCCGCGATTGCTTCAGGACGCTTTCTTATCGCGCTGCCATTGTCCAATAATGCTCGTTAATTATGGATGGAACATCATGCTTCCCCTCGATCCTGACGCGCAAATCGGTGTGATGCGGCATGGAATCCTGCCGCGCAATGGGGGGGTCAATCCCGCCGCGCAACGGCGGATTGGCTCTGCCTGGTGTTCTGCTCAACTGAGCAGACCGAAATGCTGAGAGCTGGCTTCTTCGCGCGCCAGCAGCTGCTGCTGCCCCGCAGTTGAGGTCTCGGAGCTGCTGATGCCTGACTGGGCGGGTGGGTTCCCCGCACTAATACCACTAACCCGTTTAACCACGCCTGGCGGCGTTTGAGAGACGGCGCTGGAAGGTTGGCACCCTATTGGTGCTGTGGTGGTTTGGCCGGTTTGGTGAGTCAACCGGTCGCGGAGAGGGGCCCGGTTGGTGGGCGGTTGGCTTGGTGGGTGGGTGTTGAGAGCAGATGCTGTCCGGTTGTGTGCGCGGGCATGCGTTGCCAAGGGAAGCAGGTGGACGCAGTGGACCAGCCGAGTGCAGGTGCCGCGTGCTTCCCGCCGCCAGTTCGTGCGCTCGCGGTGGAGACGAGCAAGGAGCTCGAGATAGGGCTGGGATGGACCCGCAGGAGGTTCATCCAGATTCTTCCCGTTTCGGGATGTTGCCTGTCTGGATGAATGGCTACGGCCCCTCGTCGGCGCCCCTCATCCGTCCGGCTCGTAGGCCAGGTAACCACAATGACCTGCAGGAAGCAGGCAAGCAAGCAAGCAAGCCATTGACTCGAGTTCCGGCCAGATCCAGCTGATCACTTGCAGGAGCGCGCTTCCAAGGCAGGGCCGGATCGCGCGCATCATGCTCGACGGGGACACACACACGCGCGCACTTGGCGAACGAGCAGGAAGCTGCCAGAACCTTGGGGTCAGCGGCAGGGCGTGGGCGTGGGCGTGTTTGACACGAGCGGCCAGCGGCCGCATAACGTCACCGGGGACCAGGGGCCGGAACAGCCAGGAAGGGCTCCGTTCGGTCCTGGCCTGAGGATCCGGCACTCAATCTGTCAGTGTCAGTGTGTGTGTCCGCGTCCACCAGGACGGGCTGGGTAACACAAGGGGCCCCTTCTGCGGCACGTATTTCGGGGGTTGACGCATGAACTGGGCATGCCGTGAGTCACTGTCACCGTCGAGCGGCCGCCAGCTCAGCCAGGTGAGCACCAAGGAGAGCCACCGGGCGCGCTGATTCGTTTACAAGGTGACGTTTGGATCCTTCCCACGTTTTGTGTGCCAGTCCCCCCCCCCCATGGGACTTGGGGTCAGGGTGCGAGCGAAGAGCGAGGTGTGCGCAATCTGTATTCATGCCCGTTGCGCACTCCTCGAGCAACCGAGTGTCGAGCAAAGAAGCCCTGGGCAGTCTCGGAGTCGACGGGAGACGGAGCCGTCGCAGAAAGCACTGCAGACCGCCAAGCTCGCAACGGCGCAATCTCCGCCGCCAGGGTTTCCCACGGCAAAACACACAAAAATTTTCGGTGGGAGGAGGCATCCGGATGGAGGCTTGGCGCCTGCTGTGCGAGACCCCTGTCCCCTGCTTTCGAACGGAAAATGGAACACCCACACCTTTCTGCTCCTTCCCCCTCCCCCCCCCCAAAACGCCTTGCCTGAGGGGAAAGAGGCGCGGCACTGCCGCATGTGTCTCGCCGTTTTTTGAGCACCTCTCCCTCGGTGAGCCTCGCGGGCGGCCAGGGTGCTGTGGCCCTTTTGCTGTGTCTGACTCCGGTTCATGCCTGGCGGGAACGGGGGATGCAGCCAAGCGGACCACTCCCCCCTCCCCTCCGTCCAGCTCTCCAATCTGCATCGCCCTCTTCGACGAGAGCGGGAGGAGGCGGCTGCTGCCTTCTCGCAGGCCTGGCGCGGATCGAATCAGATGATGCACACACACACACACCTCTGCTCTCCGTCCTCCGTCATCTTGCTCTCCCCTCTCCTTCCCCCAAGGCTCTGGCTCGCTCAGTGTGCTCTTTATATTCTGCATTCCCCCCCTCGCCGGGGCTGGGTGTTCGGATTCCAGTGCTGCGCATTCCAGTTGCACCCGCAAGCGAAATTCGTTTTTTTTTTGTGCCCGAGGGGTAATAATACGGGGCCTTGTTTCTCTTTTATATGGCTCCTTGGCCTGCTTCGGACCTCGCTCGTTCTTGATTGACGCCCAACCCGAGACGCCCTAGCAGCATTCCATCCGCCGCTGACTCTGCCCTCCCCCCAGCCCACCGAGCCCAGCCCCAGCCCAGCCTTGCTTCCGTGGTGCCCCTGCTTGGACTCGCACTTGGACTTGCGCAGCGCTTGGTGTGCTTGCTTGGTTTTTACCCCTTGGCCCCCAGGCCGCACAACTTTTTTCCTTCCTTTCCCGTCCACCGCTGCCACCGCCTTATATACCTCGCGCAGCCAGTCGGGCACCAGCGCATCCCGCTCGCCCCCCTCGGTCAAATCAGCACACAACACATCTCTCCCTGCTGCTTTAGTCCGCATACCGCACGCATCTCACAATCCACACACACGCACATCCCACACACATTTCCGCACCCAAGCCCTCTCATTCGAGGCCAGCCTCGGCACACACACACATTCGCGCGCACGACTCGCGCAGCTATCTAGCCGCGCCCTGCCCGCCATGAGCAGAAGCGTCAAGTTCCGCCGCCCGTCGCCCGGCGACTACGACCACCAGCGCAGCGACTCCGGCTTCAGCGACTGCGAGAGCCGCACCTCCAACCCCGAGCGCGAGTACCCCGTCACCGCCTTCGACGACACCGGCCTCTACAGCATCCGCCAGGCGCTCGAGAGCGCGCGCCTCGAGGTCGACAAGTGGCGCACCAAGTGCGAGGAGGCCGAGGAGAAGCTCAAGGAGACGCGCAATGACTCCGAGCAGGAAAAGGCGCACACGCGCGCCCTGACCAACGAGATCTCGGTGCTGTCCGAGGAGCGCGACAAGCTCGCAAAGACCAACAAGGAGCTCGCCGAGCAGGTCGTCCAGCTGCAGGACACCGTCAAGGAGCTCAAGAAGGCGAACCGCAAGACCTCGTCACCATCCGGGTCGAGCGCCACGGCGTCCGAGTCGTCGGACGAGAAGGAGAAGAAGCGCCGCAGCTCAAGCAAGCGCCCGTCCAAGGAGTCGACCAAAGACAAGGAGCGTGGCCGCGAGCGCGAGAAGGAGCGCGAGAACAAGGAGCGCGACAAGGAGCAGCGCGAAAAGGAGCGTGAGCGTGAGCGCGAGCGCGAGCGCCGCAAGGAGAAGGAGGAGACGGAGCGCTTGCGCAAGCGCTTCAACGCGCGCGACGACGAGAGCGACGCAAAGAGCAGCAACACATCCACCAAGAGCAACTCGGCGCGCACCCGCCGCGACACGACGAGCTACATCGAGCCCCTTCCCCACGGCGCGCCGCGCTCGGCCGCCCCGATTGTCCCGCCCTCTCCCTCCACAAGACAGTACGCGGCCTACCCAGCGACGGGCGCGCCTGCGTATTCGACCGCTCCCGCCTACGCCAGCATCCGCGAGCCGTTCTCCACGGCCGCACCAAGGTCACTGCACCCCACGGTGTACGTCGCTGACGACTACAACTATGGCGCGGCCGACGACGAGGTGGGCGCTGCCTACCACCCGCACCCGCACACCCGCTCGGCGCGGCACGCGAGGTAATCGCAGCAGCAACACCTTTTCAAGCACCACGGAAGCTTCACCAAGCTCCAATTGACACACCAAAACCGCCGCAAACCTACAACACCTCCCCGATTGGCGCTTGCATTGCACCTGCAGCCCTGCGGGAGCTCCCTCCCTCACACGGGCGCTTCCATTCGACAAAATCAGCCCTCCGCTTCCAAATCGGGCCGCCAGCACCAATTCCCCCCCCCCCTCCAACTCTTTTTTTTTTTGCTCCCCGTTGGGCACCAACGGAGCCCCACCCTTGCTCCGGCCCAGCCCAGCCCCAGCGTCGCATTCTCGGCCCCCCACCCCCTGTCGGCACACACAAGCAGGGCGGCACGGACAGGAAATGCTCTGGAAATTTCCGGAAGGGAGGGAAAGGTCGTGGACAGGGGTGAAGGGGAGGCGCCGCCTCAGCCTCGCCAACAGCCACAACGACCCCTGACCCTGGCCTGGATCGCCGCGCACGGTTGAAGAGGAGCTCCCGCCGACTCCATCCGCCGCACATGGCAGTTGCTTGCTGGTGGAGCGGTGGAGTCCGGTTCGACCCGGGCTCCGCAATCCACAATGGCGACTCCATTCCGCGACGGGTGTGCCCGCGGTTCCACCTTCAACGTCTTTTCGACAAACATACTCACCCGCATTGTTTTCATCATCATTCATCGTTTTGGTTTTTGGTTTATTACCCGATACCCCCTTGTTGTTTTTATCACCTTGGTTGTTTTTCTTGAGTGTTGTATCAGCTATTACGTTGGGTTTTGGTTTTCTCTCTCCCCAGTTGTTTGACGGAAGTGGGGGCAGTTGTGGATGGCAGGGGACGGTTCAACATCAACATCATCATCATCATCATCATCGATTACCTGGGTCGGTCTGGGCAGCGCATGGATTTTGGACTGGGCAGGACCACTGTATGGATCATCTGGGTTTGGCTTGTGGGATTGCATCATATAGACAGTTAGATAGACTTTTCCTTGTTGCTTTTTGTATTTTGGGATTTTGTTTGGATTGGGTCGGGTCGGGTCTTGTCCCCACGGCAACAAAGGGTTCCTGTATTCATTGTTGTATCTTGCCTAGGAAAAGGAGGCATGTGATTTGTTTTGTTTGATTTGTCTGATTGGGATGGGTTGATCTAGATAGGCGGGACTCGCAGGAGTTTGTTGTTGTTGAGGCAGCCAGAAGGTGATGATGAATTGGAAAAAGAATCTTTTGTCTTTTTGAAACCTAAAACCTGAAACAATCCCTCTCCTCAAAATCAGTGCGGTTGCATCCAGCGCATGAGAGCAATCGGCTTGCTTGCCGAAATCGCCACCGTCCGTCCGGCCCCATGGTCCGGATGTGGACAAGGGCGGCTTCGGGCTGACTGCCGTGGTGTTCGCCACCTTCCGCCCGTCGCGGACTTGGCCGGCGGGGGCGGGCAGGGGGCCATCGGTCTGACTGCCGGAAATGTCGCCACACCTCCGGCCGCTGCACGCGGCGGTCGGTTCAGCCCCGAGCCTTGTTTTTTGGTGTCTGAGCGGGCGCGCCGTGCCGCGCCGAGATGGGGTTTGCACGGACGGTTCTGGGTCTGGCGACTTTGCAAAAGGGGATGGAGGGCCGGTAGAGGAGATGATGCCTGGAGATCCTGGTTCGGTCGGGGTGTTAAGCTAGAGGTTGGATGGGGCTCAGGCTGGGAAGCTTGGCCGGTTGGGGTTTGAGGTTCAGGTGGGTGAGGCTTGCAGGTGCATGATGGTAAAACACGGAGTGTGGTGAGGCTGAGAGTGGGCGGGCGGCTAGCTAGCGGTGATAGGGGAATATGCTGTGGGTGGAGGACGTCAAGATGGGATGGATGGGGTGGGGTTAGGGGTGGGTGGTTGTTTCGCCTGTCATTGTGGGCTGCCCCCATCCAGGTGGATGGAGGTGCCATCCCTTCACTTCCCATCCTGGACGCTGAGGTCCAGACCCTCCTGTCCTGATGCCGCGCCGCCCCAGCCTACCTTCTGAGTCCATGCCATCGGGTTCCCTCCTGGCGCCCATGCCATCTGGCTCCCTCCCCAATTGCGGCACGGCATGCTGACCACCCTACCACCCACCAGGTCGCACAGCATTGGCGAGATCGGTAGCCAGGCGGCTGGGGTGGACAGGCGGCTCATGCCATCTGCTCGCCGCATCCCACGTCTTCATCCATGCTATCCGTACCTCCTGTTTATCCATGACACCTGTTGACCCCACGGTATCTTCACCACCTCAGCCATCGTTGCCCATGCTATTGTTGTCTGTGCCATCGATGCCCATGGCATTGTCACCCATGCCATCTTGCCCCATCCAACGTCATCCTAAGCCTATGCCTAAGCATTCCTTCCACCTTGTCGCCAGCTCTACACAATCACCCCTCTCACCCCCGCCAACCTCAATTCATCCATGCCTCGGGTCCCTACCTTGACCGCATGCCCTCCTCCCCTTGCCAAATCCCATGCCATTTACCCCCACAGTTGCCCCAGGCTGAGCCTCCATCCCACCGGCGCTCAGATTACGGGGTAGGTGGACCAGCAAGGTAGGCACCATGGCATCCATTCACTCCTCACATGCGATCTTCGCTCGTCCTCTGTTGCCCATGCTGACACGCCCCAGCTCCTCCTCCCCGCTCACCCCCAGCTCTAGATCACCACCCCACCCTCTGACCGCGCTGGGCCACTCATCCACACTCCAGGCCCGCCCCCTCTAGCCCCTCTAGCTCCCCGCCATCTCCGCCCCCTTGTACTTCCGGTCTAGACTTCAGTCTGGCAAGACTGGGTTTAGATGATAGGTACTGGAATTCCACACCATGCCTGCCTGCCTGGCGTCGGCTGTGTATGCCTCGTTTGGACCGAACTCCAGCTACTCCATCAGGGCAGATAGACAGCGAGGGGCTAGACAGGGAGGAGGATTCAGCCTGGCGCACGGGAAGGGCTGGGCAGGAGTCGCCCGAGCCCCTCTGACCCTATCTTCTTACTGAGTCCTCCAAACCGCCTCCGTATGCGTTTGTAGGGTGTAAGGAGCAGGAGGCGAGCATGGAGGTAACGGGGCACAGCACCTACAAGCCATGTGGGACGTGTAGCAAAGATTAGAAGTATCTGATACAACCCGTGAGAGGGATACCCGTTACTCCAGGGTGAATACTAGACGGTTGAGTACACAGCAGGCCACCAGGGGACGTATGCAAGACTCGGGTCGGTTCACAGCCCATCAGCGGGACATATGCCCTAGGATGAATGCATGCACAACAACACCTGTTGTGGACGTACACACCGACAGGGAAGTACGTAAACAAGAGGATATACCACAATAGAAGGAAGCACAGCCAGAACGTTCATAGCCCATCAGGTGGAAGCACCCAGCACCGTTTGGAGCTACTCAGTCACGACGGGCCTGTACACATCAAAAGAACCACCACGGCCCAACCTCCCTGACCCAACCTTTCCGGCAACGTCCACCTCCCCTTTCATTCCCCGGCCCCCCCCCCTTCTCCAAGCCTTGTCCCCCCAATCCTCTCCGTGGTGGTCCCCACACCTCCCTGTCCCCTCACCTCGTCCACACCCCCTCCCATGCCCCCTCTCCATCTGACCACATCCACCCCCGTCCCCATCCTCTGACCACACCCACGACCCCCTCCCCATCTCCACCCCGCCGAGTCACCTCCCCATGACCGCCTGAACCCAACCCAACCCAACTCAACCCAGGTGCGGGCGGCGGCGAGGCAGCACAGTCCACCCCTCCCCGCCCCACCCCGTCCCATCATCTTGGCGCAGGCAGAGGCAGACACAACCCGTCTAGGCCAGTTGAGGCATGCAGGCAGGCAGGCAGATCTCGCAAGGGAGATACGCAGCCAGGCGGCGGTCCAAGACACACCCTGGGCTTCCCCGGAGTCTTCCAGGGGGCGGCGGCGGCGGCAACGGCGGGATATCGCGCGAGGCGTCTTTCTTCTCGCCCCGGGGGCAGGGTGGTGTGTGTGTTTGGATGGATGGGCATGTGA
>FTDS01000099.1_pt1 | contig 10719 bp, 9 predicted proteins | sample 1639991 | NCBI WGS metagenome assembly FTDS01 (sample SAMEA3914869, study PRJEB12502) | metagenome | biome: forest; material: soil | place: USA | collected 2012-03-12 | depth 0.1 m
GGATGGGGAGGGGGAGGAAGAGGGGGTGAAGAGGGCGAGGAGAGAGTAGAGTTATGAGGGTTGTGCCAAGGGTTATGTAGTCTTGTGTGTTTGGGTTGCTGACGATGATTCCCTGGGAACATTAGATGGTGGTGTAACCCTAACCCTGGAATATGCTTGCATCTCAAGCTGTCTTTGGCTGCTGTCATCTCGGGAAAATCACGAATGAGCGGACGCGCTCAAACAACAAAACAACTGGCATCGTCGCTGGCAGCCTCTAACGCGCGCCTGGACTTTGGCCTCTCCGGCTTCATCCCTCTGACGGTTCTTGTTATGGCGCCCTCATTTTTGCCGTGAATTACAACACGCGATCCCATCTTTGCCGTCGTCGACTTGATCTCAACCCAAAGAAAAACACCAACAGGGATCGGCCACGCATCCACCAAAATTTCAGGGGCGAACCACCGGTTTCCCCGGCTACCCGCCCACTAAACAATCCCATTGTCTTCACCATCTACACACAATTGTGTACCTACCGATGTAAGGCCCGCCCCCCATCTTATCCCACCTCATAACTGACATCGCGCAGTTGACCATGCCCCCCAACACATCCTGGGACCGCCTCGGCCTCGGCCCGCAACGCCGGCGCCGGCGGATCGCCTCCCGCCTCCGCCCGCGCCTCCTCCTCGCGCTCACCCTCACCACAGCTCTCTTCCTCTACCTCCTCCCCTACGACAACACCCTCCGCCTGGCCATCCACTTCAACCTCCAACGCCTCCGCGCCGCGGTCTCTTCCGCCCCCAGCGAAAGCTGGGTGCATTCCCCTCAGGGACCCTACCCCGTCAATGTAGGGAAGGATGTGGTGGTTATCTTAAAGACGGGGTACGGAACGCGCGAGAGGGTGCCGGCGTGGCTGGACGCGTTGCCGAGGGGGAATGAGGTGAGGGAGATTGTTGTTGTGGCGGATTCGGAGGGCAGGGTGGATTACGGGGAGGAGGGGCTGGTGGTGTTTGATGCGGTGGGGCATTCGGTGAAGGCGCATCTGAGGGGGTGGGAGGAGCATGTTAGGGTGAGGAAGTACAGGATGTTGGGGGAGGCGTTGGCTAGGGGGGAGGGGGAGAGGGCCGGGGAGATGTGCAGGGAGTTTGGGTGGGAGTTGGATGCTATGAAGGTGAGTTGATTCTGGGGGACGTTGAGGGGGTGGGAGTTGTGGTAACCCCCGCTGCATTTTTCTCTTTTTTTTTGGTGTGTGTTGTGGAGGGAGAGATTGCTAATGCATCAAGCAGTTTATTTCCGGCCTGGAAATGACCTACCAAAAGTACCCCGACAAGCGGTGGTACCTGCTCGTCGACGACGACACCTACATCATCCAGCCCTCTCTCAAACCCCTCCTCGAACACCTCGACCCCCGCCGACCCTACTACCTCGGCAACGCGGTCGGCGATTTCCGCGCGCGCTTCGCCCACGGCGGGTCCGCCATCATCCTCTCCCACGCGGCCATGCGCGCGCTCATCGAGAACCAGCGCTCGCTCGCGCCCGTGTACATCGACTCCCTCGACGAGACCTGGGGCGACCGGCTCCTCGCCAAAGCCCTCCTCAAGCTCGGCATCCACCTCGACGAGTCCTACAGCCACTTCTTCAACGGGGAACCCCCGCTGCTGACCAAGATCCGCGCCGACCGCGTCTGCTCCCCGCTTATCTCTTTCCACAAACTCCCCTCCCCAGCGGCCATGCGCGAGGTCGGCGAGTCCTTCCGCAACATCACCCGGCCGGTGACGTGGAACGACCTGTGGGCGACGTACGGGTATACCCCGCCGTGGCGGGAGACGGAGGGGGAGACGGCGCTGCGGAAGGACTGGGACTATGTTGGCGATCTGGACGAGTCGACGCTGACGGTAGGCAAGGTCAAGACGGCCGAGGCGTGCAAGAAGCAGTGCGATAAGCGGACGAGGACCTGTTTGGCGTGGTCGTGGGACGCGCAGGCGGAGCTGTGCCATGTTAGTCACTGGATGATTGTGGGGAAGGAGGCGAAGGGGTATATCTCGGGGGTTAATGTGCCCCGGGCGCGGGCGTTGGAGGTGCAGTGTCTTCGGTATTGAGAGGGCGGACAATGGAGGACTCGAGACGGTTGAGCACGAAGCACTGGATGGGCCGATATCGAGGACGCGCCATCTCCTTGTCTACGACCGCAGTTGGCCGACCCGATTCTCCGACGTGTTTGCTTTTCCAGGCAGACACGGAAATGTTAGGACTACGCATCACCAAAGCCCCGACTAGGCAGGGGGGCATGATGGCCATCCTCATCAAATGCCCTCCGTTGTCAGTTGAGAAACATTAGAAGCGGGTGAGATACACCATGCCAAGAGGGCTGGATCTTGGTTCATCTGCCTCGGGCCCAGAACATGACGAGGCCTGTGGTTTCGGGAACCCCCGCGGCAGGCTCCAGGGTTGCGCTCCCACGACAGGGCAGTGGAGGTTGCCTGAGCGTTGAGCGTCCTCGACTCGGGATTGGGCGTGGGCAGGGGCTGTGCAGATCCTGCCACTGCTGAACGTTGCTTGGAGCGCGTGGCCACCGTCGGTGAGATTCGAAAAGGGGGCAGCGTTGCATGCAAATTGATTGAAGTGGCGCCCTTTTGCACACGTAGTGTTTTATAAGGGAGATATTCCACCCCATCATCTCTTTTCGCATGTGAATCTCGATCCGGGGAGATGCAGGGCCTAGGCCGCCAAATTGGCTGCCGACACCAAGCCAGGTCCACAGCGGGCACCAAGGGCTGACAGCCAGGCCCAGCCCGGGGCGCTGTGGGCGCGCAGTGAACCCCTGATCGAGCCCCTGAACCCCTGTCGGCAGCATGATAAACGCCCTGTGTCCGGGGTCTCATTCAGCTCTCCAACTTTCTTCCCGTCTCTCCATCGCCTCACACCCGCCCGCCCGTCTTGCGATCGCCAACGCCGCCGTTGCGCGCAACACACGCCCGACATGCGCGTCCCGCTCAAGCTCACCTTCGTCCTCGGGGCAATCGCCCTGGTGACGTTCCTGGCATGCACGATCCCGCGCGTGCTGTTCTTCAAGAACCTCTTCTTCCAGCACGCCGGCATCCGCATGACCCAGCCCCAGGTCGCCGCCAGCGCCTCCGACAGCAGCGAGGATGCCCGCGTCCAGCACATCCCCAAGATCATCCACCAGATCTTCCACAACTGGCACGACCCGGGGAATGATACGCTCCCCGAGAGCTGGGCCGCCATGCGCCAGGGCTGCATCGATCTGAATCCCACATTCGAGTTCAAGGTGCGTTCCCAATCCCCCACGCTCTGGAGCCCGATGGCACAGCCCCTGCGCCACGACATCGCTGACGCTGACACCCGGCAGGTCTGGACGGAAAAGATGTCGCGCGACTTCATCGAGACCGAATACCCCTGGTTCCTGCACACCTACGACCACTACCGCTACCCCGTCCAGCGCGTCGACGCCGTCCGCTACTTCCTCATGCTCCACTACGGCGGCATCTACATGGACTTTGACAATGTTCGCCCCCCTCCCCCACCCTCTTCCCCAACCCACTCCCACCCGGCTAACCCATCCCTCCCCCAGGGCTGCAAAACCGACCTCACCCCCCTCCTGCACTACCCCGCCTGGGTAACCGACGGCGGCCGCGGCGCCCTCAGCAACAACATCCTGGGCGCGCGTCCAAACCACCCCTTCTGGCACCACATGACGCTGTCCCTCCTCCCCTACAACTGGAACTGGCCGCTGCCGTTCGTCACCATCATGTACTCGAGCGGGCAGTGGTTCCTGACGGCCGTGTGGGAGGAGTACCACGCGTTGCTGCCGCGGCCCGAGGCGAACCTGGGGCACGAGCACCGCCTGTACCGCATCATGATGGACGGGCGGGAGGGGGCCGATCCGTGGGTGTTTTTCTCGTATCTGGAGGGGGGTGGTGGAACGTGGGATAATTGGGATAATGCGGTGTTTTCGGGGATTGGGGAGCATTTGTTTTTGTTTTTTGCGGTGCTGTTTGGGGGGCTGGGGGTGTTGGTTTGGCTTGGGTTGAGGTGTGTGAGGAGGTATCGCGGGGGGTATACGAGGTTGAAGAATCGTCCTGGGACGGTTTAGGGGGCAGTGCTGGGTTTTGAGACCGACGGAACGGGGCGCGGGGACGAGGTCTGGCCGCTCGCCGGCCTTGTTCACCACGAGACACACCAAGGCAACACACCAGGGCAACACACCAATGAGCGCCTGTTCGCCAGGGCTACTTCATGAGAGGCAAGCTGGCGCCCTCAAGAGCGGCTCGTACAGGGATTTCGGATTTCTTTCGGGTCATGGGGTTCAACTTGGGTTGGCGACACCATGAGCACGCCACGGGGCGGGCCGTGTGGGAGGCTCAGGAATTGAGGGGCTCAGAGAGACACGGTGACAGCGTCTCCCGGCATGGACGACCATCAGCCCCCCCTCACTAATGGTAGGAAGGAGCGAGGGACACAGCCATATGCTCCCACATTTGGGTTGGCCGCTGGGATGTGTCCACACCACAGAAGGATGAGCAGCTGCAGAGCGCCGCAGTTTTGGATAGAGGGGAAGCAGTCCAAGGGTGAGACTGCAGGACATAATGGAGGCGGAGGGGCAACGACGACATGAAGCGCCAGGCGTACGGAGTATTGTCAACTAGAGTTCAAATTCGATCGATCAAAGCAAAACAAAACAAAACAGAACAACCCCCTAATCTCCCAACCCAAACTCCCAAACTCCATCCCCATTCCCATCAACAACCCCCCTCTCCCGCAATGGCCGCTCGCCCCCTATTTAGGCACCCAAACCTTGGGGCCCGGCGGCGTATACTTATCAAACGGCACATAAATATTAAAAAACAACCCCTCCCCATCATACTTGTACCCCTTATTAAAGTCAAACCCCTGATCCGGCACCGCCTTGCCCTCCCCGCCCACAACCTCAACCTGCACACAACTCGGATAAATCTCCGCCCCCCTGCCCGGCACCAAATCCCCCCTGAAATCCGCCATGTGCAGCGCCAGCAGCTCCTGTCGCACAAGATACTTCCCCGGCGCCAGCGCCTTCGGCAGACCAACCTCCACCTTGCCCCCGTTAGCAATCATCTTGATCGTCGCCCACTGGCCGCCCTCGAAACCTTGCTCCGCGAGCTTGCTCCAGATCGGACCGGCGCCGTTGCCCTCGGTGTACTTGGCAATGTACGTGAGAATCGCCCCCTTGTGCGACGGGTCGAGGATGTCCCCCGGGTCGGAAGGGTTGAAGTGGAACCAGCGGAAGGTGAGGGTGTCTCCCGGGGCGGCGCGGAGGAAGGAGGGGGCGGGCGTGCCGCCGGCCACGTTGCAGATGATGTTGGGGGAGGCGAGGTCGCGGACGGGGTCGTTGGTGGGCGGGGTGCGGATGTATTTGGAGCGGCCGTCGGAGGGGGCCGAGGAGTTGGGGGAGGCGCCGAACATTGTTGCGTGAGCGGAGGTGAGGGTGGGGAGGGAGAGGAGGAGGGGGAGGAGGGTGGTGAGGAACATGATGATGGTGGGTGGTGGTGTTGGGTGTAGTTGTTGGGTGTGTTTTTGGTGTTTTGGTGTTGCTTTGGGGATCTCCTGGTGATGTTGAGAGCAATCAGATATCTTCAAGGGAGAGTCAAAGACGATTGAGGAGGTTGGAGATCAGGACCACGTCAAGGAATGCACACACGATCCCGGCGCGTCTTATATCCCCCAACCTCCCGCCACGCGCGATCTGGACTCCAAGACTTCGGCCCGTCTCAGCACATTCCTCCCAGCCCACCCCTGCCACCCCACGACCCTACTCGGCGGTCCCCAACCACGCGGTGCTGCTCCTTGAGGATAACCCGACCCTTCCTGCGAGCACCCTCCCCTCGCATCCAATTGGACCCTTCAGCCGGTCCCGATCGCCCGGGCCCGCGCCGCAACGCGCAACCCAGCACCCGATGTTTCAAAGCGTGGCTTCGGACGGTCAGCAGGGCTCGGCTCAGTTCCGAGTTATGCGGGGCCGAGCTCCGGGCCGGCCCCCTGGTCGGCGGCCCGGGGCGGGGCCTGGTCGTACACGGGCTCCACCATTACCAACCACATGGGTCAAGCCGCCAAGGCCGGCCCGGGCGCGGCGGAGGATTGGACGGAGAGCGAGGGGGTCGCGGCGGCGGGTGGGATGGGGTTGTTTCAGGTGTGCTCGGGTCGCTGGTGGGTGGGTTTGTTTGAGGGCAATGTTGGGGGCGGAGGGATCAGTTGGGTCGAAACGGGCGCGACGGCGAGGTCCCGGGCCTGGACGGCGCAGCATCGCCATGCGCCAAAGCGGTGCAGCCGTCTTGCTCCCTGTGCCGAGTTTCCCGCCGCCCAATCAATGATATCAATGATCAGATGGCCGCAGATCACCCTGCGGCACCGCCGATCGATCTACCGGGCGCATCCGCGCTGCGCCTTGTCGATCCCAGGGCCAGTTCAGCCAGGTGGCAGGCCCCGGGTGGAAGCTGATGTGGGCGAGGCACGCATTCACCGAGACATCATGCCGGGCCCGGAGTCCGGGGAGACCGGAGTCCGGCGCCGATGCCGTGCAGTGCATATTTCATCCCATCCGCCGCCCTGGGCGCAGTGTTGAGGCGAGATGCTTTGCATGAGTGAAACCCTCCCGGATTTGACCCCCCCGCTGGCTTATCAACACCCCAAGCATTTCCAACGCAGGGCAAAACTTCCTGAACCCGACAATCACAAGTCAAGTCAAATCGCCGTACCTTGAGCCAGGCCCCTACCCGCCAAGATGGGGTCACTTCCCGATGGCGCCGTCATCCTCTCTCCGCTGGACCAGTTGGCCGACCGGATGTACATGACCTTCTTCCTCGTCTTCAAGACCCCGGACCCAGAGCTCGCCCTCAAAAGTCTCCAAACCGGCCTGGAACGGCTCAATCGGCGGCTCAACCACCTCCGCGGCCATGTCGTTTTGGGCCCCCGCGGACGACTCGTCCTTCGCGTGGAGCCCCCGGACACGGCGGTCAAACTTGAGGAGCTGTCCCCCGCCCGAGCCAAGGTCTTGTCCAACGTGACCTTTGCGCAGCTCGAGGCCGAGAACGCGCCGCTGCGTCGATTCCCACCTTCCCTGTGCCCCCAGCCGCTTTTCGTTCCCATCGGCCCAGACACCGAGGTCCCCGCCCTCGCGCTCAACTACGCGTGCATGGACGGCGGCCTCGTCGTCGGCGTCTCGCCCCAGCACAACGTCTTCGACGGGGCGGGCGCCGCCGAGCTCGTCCGTCTCTGGGCTCACTTCACGCGCACCGAGTCCGACGATGTGGACGAGTTCTCGACGCCTGGGTCCAGCGAGCATGCCGCCCGCGACGTTTTACTCCGAGCAAACCAGAGCCACGAGTCCAAAACACGTGCTGCCAAGGGTCAAGAGGCGTACTTCCAAGAGCTCCTGGCCAAACACCCCGAGTATGCCTTGCGCTCCGGGAAAGGGATCGCGGCCAAATCCAGTGGCGTCGTTGGGGGCACATCCAAGATCTTCCGGTTCGACGTCAACAAGTTGCAGTCGGTCAAGCACGGACTGGAGATGCACGATCCCCCGCCAAACATGTCCATGCGTCTTACGACGAACAGCATCCTCAGCGCCATCTTGTGGTCCTGCATCACGCGGGTACGAGCGGCGAGGCGCGGCCCCGACTTTCCCGTCGAGTCCAAGCTCGGCTTCGCTGTCGATGTGCGGCGGCATGTGGGCCTGTCGCAGCAAACGAAGCCATACCTTGGGAATGCCGTCTGCCTGGGCAGGGCTGCGGCGGCGGCGGACGACCTGGTGAAGGCGGCGCCCTCGAGTAATGGGCTGGGAGCGCTGGTGGCGGTTGTGGAGGCGGTCGCGGACGCCGTGATGCGGGTCACGCCCGAGGGGGTGGAGGAGGTGATGGACATGGCAGAGGGCGCGCCGGATGTGGGGGGGTTTGTGCCCGGGTGGGACGGCTTTAACGGGCCCGATTTGGCCATGACGAGCTGGGCGAACCTGAAGCTGTACGAGGCCGACTTTGGGGAGGCAGTTGGGAAGCCCAGGTTTGTGAGGGTACCTGAGGGGAGGTCGGACGGGGTCGTGGTTGTGCTGCCCCGCAAGGAGGAAGAGAGAATCGAAGGGGGGGCTGGTGGGTCCATTGAAGTTGCTGTTATCCTGAATGCTGAGGATCTGGCGGCGTTGGAGAAGGACGAGGCCTGGACAAGCTGCCTCGCCTCGGAAGCTTGAGGATGGGGGACATGGCCTGATTGACTCCCAGAAGAACGGTTAAAAGCACCGGTGGTGCGGGCATCCCTAGCTCTACGTCTCAAATTTCCTACACAGCGTGAATGTATATGGTTTGGAGAATTTGAAGTAGACTTACTCTCTCGCCCGGAATACGGGCTGGAACTTGGATTCGAGAAATCAGCCCACATTGGGGATCTCTGTCTGCTCACTCGACAACAGCCACTCCCACGCACAGCTCCGAACTCGGTGCTCGTACTCGCACCTTGGGAAATAGACAAGGAAAGAATCAAAGAGATGTCGGCAGACGAGGGTCAGGCGACGGGCCGCAGGACGTGCAGCGGCTGGATGGCGCCCCGACGTCCCGCGACATCGACGTCCTCGCCCCGCCCATGATTCCCAGAAGAGGCAGAAAATTGTGATTTCTGGGGAAGATGACGTTGCTGCTGGCCAGTCGCTGCTGGCTGCCGTCGAACTAGCCTTGACTCGCCAGGCAACACCCCGCGGCGGCTCCTGCCCCTTTCGGACAGGAGTGTGTAATACCTTGGAGGCCGGGCAGGTGCAGAGGAGGAGCAGCAGCTTGGGGGAAGGCACACGGGCACCCGCCAGGCAACCTCTGTTTGCAATCCAGCACAAGAGAGATTGGAATTCTTGGACTCTATTTTCAAACAGAACAACGGCGTCATCCCCGCATCTTTCAATCCTCCCACACGCTCCACACCCTTGCACACCCGCGTCTCCCGCCCCCACTGATCACCATCAGCCGACATCCGCAAACGCATGCCACTACCGAGCCGTCTGCAAGCCGGTATTGCAAGACTAAGCGACGGCTGTGTATATTACTGGGTCCTTGGCCCTGGGTCTCTTCTGGTGGCCAGACGAAGGGCAGATCGTGAAGATGCTGATCAACACCCTTCCTTGGGCCGCCTCCACGCGACGGCCATGGTTCGCTCCATTCTGCCTGAATTCGCCCACGGCATGGGTGGATCGGGGGGATGGCGCTGGGGGCGCCCCCAAACCCCACGATGGAACATGCCGTTTCATCTCCCCCACAATCGACGCGCGCCCGCATCGGAGTGAAGCTCCCGCCGCGCCCCAAACGGGATGGCTCAGCCATCGGCTGCCGGGAATCGACGTCGTTGCCGCCGCTACCTCGTCGCCTCGGCCAATCACCTGGGTGCCGCCGCCCCAGACTCTGGCCGTTCCCGGGCAGCGAGATTGCCTCCCCAGTCTCCAGGACCGCTACCAAGACGGGGGCGAGGCCGATATTCCCTTCACCTCCACAAATCCGGGCCACCGCCACCCACGGAGGGTATCACCGTCGGTCTTATTCCCTGCCCAACCACGGCGACACGAGACCGTTTGGGATGCCCAGCCACGCTCTCTGGTTCCCCAGATTCCACCATTACCATCCTCGCTCACCTGTGTCTGCATGCCCAGCCGGACGAACGCTCCTGGCGACCATGCACCACATCCTTGGCCCCGCTCATCCCAACGATTGTGTGCTCCCCCGTGCTTGGACCGTGACCATGAGATCCACGACCATGGCCACCAAGACGAGGGTGCCGTGATCTTGGCAAGATGGAGCGAGATGTGCCCTGCTCGTGTATAAAACTCGACCCGGGTGTCGGCCATATCGCCCACGGCCTCATCACTCTCCCAAGCCGGTCTTGACCCAAGCTCCAACCAACCTTTTGCCAGATTCCAGAGAAGCACTGTCAACATGGCCAAGTCTGCGCTCCTCGCCGCCCTGTCGGGCGCGGCTCTTGTCGCTGCCCACGGCCGTGTCCACCACATCGTCGTCAACGGCGTCTACTACCTCAACTATGACCCCACCTCGCATTGGTACCAGACCAACCCCCCGACGGTGATCGGGTGGAGGACCGCCCAGCAGGACCTCGGCTTCGTCGAGCCCAACAACTTTGGCACCGCCGACATGATCTGCCACATCGCCGCTACCAACGGCGGTGGCCACGCCACCGTCGCTGCCGGCGACAAGATCAGCCTCGTCTGGGACCCGGTGTGGCCCGAGAGCCACATCGGCCCCGTCATCGACTACCTCGCTCCCTGCAACGGCGACTGCGAGACCGTCAGCAAGGACTCGCTCAGGTTCTTCAAGATTGACGGCGCCGGCTACGACAAGACCGCCGGTCTCTGGGCCGCCGACAAGCTCCGCAACAACGGCAACAGCTGGCTCGTCCAGATCCCCTCGGACCTGAAGCCCGGCAACTACATCCTCCGCCACGAGATCATCGCCCTGCACGGCGGCCCGAACCTCAACGGCGCCCAAGCCTACCCCCAGTGCATCAACCTCAAGGTCACTGGCTCCGGCAGCAACCTCCCCAGCGGCGTCGCCGGCACCTCCCTCTACACCGCCACCGACCCGGGCATCCTCTTCAACCCCTACGTCTCCAGCCCCGACTACACCGTCCCCGGCCCGGCTCTCATCGCCGGCGCCGCCAGCTCCGTCGCCCAGAGCACCTCGGCCATCACCTCCACCGCCTCGGCCA
>FTDS01000372.1_pt1 | contig 10214 bp, 10 predicted proteins | sample 1639991 | NCBI WGS metagenome assembly FTDS01 (sample SAMEA3914869, study PRJEB12502) | metagenome | biome: forest; material: soil | place: USA | collected 2012-03-12 | depth 0.1 m
CCATCACCCCCTTCCCCTTTCCCCCACCTCTCCCCTTCGCGGCCTCCTCAACCTCCACCAACCACTCCCCGACCTCCCCACTATGCACCGCAGCCTGCGCCAACCCCTCCGCGACGACCGCCTCAAGCCCAAACTCGACTCCGTACATGAGCTGGATAAGCGGGTGCAGAAACCCAGCAAACAGCCGCACCAACAGTGTGTCGTCGCCGGGGGTGAAGAGGTACCTCGACAGCAACGCCTGCCAGGAACCCAATTCGCGGATCTCGCGCTGGAAGAAGAGGAGGAAATCGGGGTAGTAGGATTCGTTGCCGAGGTAGGGGGTTGCGGCGGCGGGCCAGGGGTGGAAGGTGAGGGGTTCGTCCTGTTGGGTGAGTTTGGAAGGGGAGGGGGAAAAGGGGTGGTGTAAAGGGAGGGTCGGGCGTTGGTAGGAGGCGTTGGTGGTGTAGGCGGATTTGAGGGAGGGAGGGGGGGCGCCGGTGCCGTAGAGGGCGAGGAGGTGGTGCGGGATCTGGGGGGGAGTTAGGAGTTGGTGGAAGGTAAAGGGGGTGGGGGCAGAAAAGGGGAAAGGGGTAACGAACGTGGTTGTGGAAATGTTCTTCGTTGAAGAAGACGTGGTGTTTCTGGTGTGAGTTGGTTAGTGAGTGTGACGGTGAGAAAAGGGGGGAAGGGGCGGTTACCTCCATGTCCTGCTGCAACAGTTCCGTCGCGGTCCGGGCCGCGTCCTCAGTCTGTTTGATGCGCCACAGCCCGGTGTTGTCCGGGGTGACATGCATCTTGTAAGGGAGCTCTGCCGTGGTGGACGCCATCTTGGCTGGACGAGAGTGAAGCGATCTAGCAACAATCCTTCTACTGACAGTAGTGAAGGCCCTCAGACCCAGTGCAGTTCCAAGTGCTGTGTACATCTATGTACACTGGCTCTGGGAAAACGAGAGAACGTCTCGGCAAACATGCACGACGCCGGCGACAGCCCTCGACCCCTCATATACACTTCTCATTCCTCGTGAGGAGTTCCCCAAGATTGGCGCCCCATTATTAATCAGATGCCGTATTGGGGCCCTTGATGTCACAGCCTTTGTCATCTGCAGGACGGACTGTGGGTTTTGGTTTGCTACAACCTCGTCACTCGGAGCCGACGCTACCCCGATGCCGCCGCACCCTTGGTGTCCTCGGGGTTGATACATTTGCGAGGAGGGGGGCTTCGTCTGATGGCTGGGCGAAGAATGACATCAACCCCCCCACTATCTGAATCGGTTCTTGGTGTCATCCCATGCCATGGACCTGTTTACACCTCCCCGCTTACAAGCCATGCCAGCCCCTCATCTGTTCTCGCGAACTGGATCGGAATGACGCTAAGCGATGCAAGACTGGATAGTCCTCTGGAGACACCCGTCTTACATTCCCGCTGTTCACACTCCAGACTGTATACCGCCCAGGTGAGAATGAAACCATAGCCGCTCAACCACACCCATAAAAGACCACCATTTGACCGGCACCCATCATTAACATCCTCATCCAAGGCAACGCTGCCCATCCCAAATTCAATTACCCCTCCCCCAACACCTCTAGTTAATAATAATCCCCCATGATGCCCAGACCCAACAACAACAACAACCACAACAACTCCAGGGGGTATGCGTTTCCATCCGTTGTGCCTCCTTTACATAACAACACCACCAACACCACCAGCAACAACACCAGCGACCCAGCCATCCATACATCCATCCCACCCAATCCCATCCATTCACTCATTAACTAACCGTGACCCACCCAACGCTGCCTGCCCGCTGCCCCCACAAACCCAATTATCATTCCCTCTGTCTGCTGGAACTCCTGCCGTCCCTCCTCGCGGCCCGTTCCGAAATCAACCGCTGCGCCGTGGCGTCGTCGTAGCCGATTATCTTGGTCAGGTAGAACAACCTATTTTCTGGTGTTAGCAACCACCCCCCCAGAATGTGATGTCAAAAAGAAAAAGAAAAAAAACTTACTTCTCCCCCTCCCCCTCAACCACCCTCTCATCCTCCCACCGCTGCTGACACTCCATCCACGCCACCGCCCTCCTCTTCTGGCTAATCCTCTTTACCTCAAACAAAAACCTCCCACTAACCGGCCTGTGATCCGACACGCGCACCTCATGCCGACGATAATCCAACTGCTCAATCCTCCCCCTCCCCCCGCCACACCGAAACAGCAACCGGTCACACCACGCTGGACTCCGCCTCTTCTCACTGGTATCGTAATTATCCGTGCCCACGTCGTATTTATACGTCGGCGCGAACGCGATGGGGAGTTCCTCGAACGCGCGCAGGCGGAAGGCCGGGTTGCGGCGGCGCGCGACGAGGAGCTGGTCGCGCTCGAGGAGTTTGGAGAGGTTGTTGGCCTTGACGGCCGCGACGACCGTGTCGCGGCTCATGGTGTCGATGCGGTAGTTCAGGTCGCCGTTGAGCAGGCAGAGCTCGTGGTCGAGGATCATGGAGCCGTCGCCGCCGCCGACGTAGCTGTCTATGCGGGTGGCGGGGTCGCGTTCGGGGGGGAGCAGGGTGGCTTCCAGGATGGCTGCGACGTCGGCGTGGCGCGCGTTGGCGGAGGTTTGGCCGGCCGCGAGATGGCAGTTGATGAAGCAGAGGGAGGTGTCGTCGACCATGAAGCGGACGACGATGGCGCCCTTGTTGCCGTGGAGGCCGCCCATGCCGCGCTTGACCTCGGCGCTGCTGAGGTTGCTGATGCGCTCGCGCAGGTCGGCCTTGACGAAGATGCAGGTGAAGAGCCCGACCAGCGGGGCGGTGTGCAGGATGTGGTAGAGCCCGCCGTTGGGCAGCATGTGGTCGTCGAGGCTTTGGGCCAGGAAGTTGCGCCAGTCGCGGTACTGGTGGCTCATGCGTTCTTGGTCAGAGCCTTCTTTTTTCTTGGGCTTGAGGAAGCGCTCTGCGGGCAGAGATGTTAGCGTTACCCCTGAATAACAACACCCGGACATATCATCATGTCTGAGGAAAAAGGGGAAAACTCACTCGCAGTAGCTGTCTTATCCTCCAAATCCACCAACTCCTGGAACCCAAAAACAATAATATCCGGCGCGCCGCTCCCCTGCAACAAGTCCCTTATAAACGTCGCATCCGCCTCCGAATACCGCAGGCTATGCGGCGTGCTCGCCCCCGCGTTCCACGTCAACACCAGCGTCTTGATCTTCTCAAAACTGCAGTACTCCCCGTCCTTCCGCTTCATCTCCGTCTCTAGCCAGTCCTGCTGCAGCAGCCCGTCCCACGTCCTCAGCATATTATCCGCGCCGAGCGACACGACCTGGCACCGGTCCAGCTTATAAAAACTCGACCGGTCCACGGCGACCTTCACCACCGGGTTCTTGTGCGCCTGCCAGTCCTTCTTGACCGCCCACGGCGTCTGGGCAATATCAAACACGGACATCTTCCCGGTGTTGAAACCCGCCCAGACATACCTCCCCACCCCGGCGAGCGAATTGATCTTGTACTGACTGACACTCATCACGCCGAGGCAGGCATAGTCCTTGCGCGAGTAAATACTGACCTTCCCATCACTGTGCCCAAAGAACACCTTCCCCGGCTGCGTCGTAACACACGCGCCGGCCGTGACCTCCCCCGCCGTGTCCTGCGACAGCGGCCGGATCAGCACCTGGAACTGCGTGCGGCCGTCGAGCGTGGGGAGGAACACGCGGATTTCTTTGCCCGTCGCGTGCCAGAGCTCGTCGCCGACGACCATGGAGAAGGTGTGTCCTTTGGGCATGCGGAAGGTCTGGGTTGGTCCGAGGGACAGGTTGGGGACGCCCTTCTCGTCGGGGCCCCAGACGTGCAGCGTGCCGCTCTCGTCGAGCGACCAGAGCTCGTTGAAGTGTCGGTAGAGTTTGACGATCTCGTGCCGGCCGTGGATGCCGGGGCGGTTTGAGATGATGCTTTGCGTTTGGATGTCCGCCTCCATCAATTCGCCGTAGTTGGTGCCGATCCAGACGCGTTTGCCCTCCTCGTCAACGTTCACCCCGGGTCTGAAGATGACGGCCGTCCCCTTCATGCCCTCGCCCATGGCCAGGCTCATCCACAGCTCGCCGTCCTGCACGCTCCACGCCCGCGTGTACGTGCCCGTCGTGCAGGCCAGGCCGCCGCAGACGTCGAAGACGCGGCCGTCGTGGTTCGTGGCGATCTCGTGCACGCCCTTGCCGAGGTACGGTTTGCTGCGGTTGGTTCGTGAGGCGTCGGGGTAGGCGGTGATGATGGGGGTGGAGGAGTCGCCCCTGGCGGGCTGGCTGTCCATGGGCCGGGGTTCGACGGAGGTTGCGGGGGCGGTGGGGGCGCGCAGGTCGGCGGGGGTCCTCGCTGCGATGCGGTCCACGCCCATGGTCATGGACCTGCCGTTGAGCCTCGGGATGGTGGGGGGAGCTTGGGTGGTGGGTGTGGACGAGACTCGTTTTTGTGCCGTGGCTCCAATTTCGTGCGGGTAGTTTGTGTTGAGCGCCGGCCTGGGAGGCCGAGGGGGCGGGGCCATGGCAGCGTGCTGGGCGCGAGATGAATCTATCATGCTCATCGGCCGGGCAGGAAGGGCCGGTGGTTGGTCGTCGCCGCGCGGTTCCCTAGCCGCGCCGTTGACGCCATCTCTTTCCAACCTCCTGGCCGCTACGGAATGGTGTCGCGGTGGGGCATCGAACGGATCGTTGGCCACGTGCACCGTTCTGGACCGCTGTAACCCCTCGTGCGGCGCCCTGGGCCGTGTCGGGAGCGCGGGCGGCGCCTCATCGTTCAGTATGCCGCTGCTGCTGCTCGGCGGACTGCCAAAGGGCGAGACCTTTTCGTTGGCGCGGTTCCGCGGCTCGGGGGCGGGCTTGGCGGGCTGCGAGAACAGGTTGAAGCGGGCGGCACCGATCAGCGGCTTCTCAGCCCGGTTCACCGGGGGAGGAATAGGCCTGGCGCCGACATCCTTGACATCCTTGGTCTCTCGTTCCCGTCTGAACTCGCCGGACCGTCGAGGGAGCTCCCCAGACCGCCTGGGCGGCGGCGGCGAGGGGGGCTGTGAGGGCGACAGGCGGGGGGATTTGCTGCGGGGCTCGAGCACGGGGGTCCGAGGGCGGCTTGGAGTCTTGACGGGTTTTGTCGGGGCGGCGGGCGAGGTCGGTTTGATGAGCGAGTCAGTGTTGACAAAGGCGGGCCGATCGCCGGTGGGCAGCCCTACACCTCGCTTGGGGGGCGAGTGCGGCGGCTCGACTGTGAGGGCGGGCGCGGCCACGGGACGGGGGCTGATGGGCGGCGGAAGAGGGCGCGTGGGCGAGGTTGAGAGGCCGTTGGCGGCCGCGAAGTTGGGGATCGTCGACACGCTGAGCCTGTCCCTCGAGCGGGACGGCGGGGCGGGCGGCGGCTCGAGTGTGGCCGACGGGCTCGGGTCTCGCTCGCGCAGGCGGCCGGGCTTGGGTGCGGGCACGGGGGCCGGGGGGGCAGGCGATGCGGTTCGAGAGGAGGGCCCAGAGTTGGAGGGGGCTTGGAGGTCGGCCTTGTTGAGGTTCTCGAACTTGGCTAGCAGCGAAGAGACGGGGCGCTGGGAGGAGAGGCGACTTGGTCAGCTTTGCTTCGTCTTGGGGTAGGCAGGGGAGGAGGGAGGGGAGAGTAAGAGAGGGAGAGGTGCTCACGATGGACGAGCCGTCAGGGCCCTCCTTTGGCGGGCGCTCCATGGCGGCGGCAGAAGAGCTCGGCGTAGCTGTTTATTAGGGAGTGTGTCCCCCATCAATCCTCGGCCAGGGGAGCTCTGGACTGTCAGACGAGGCCAGACATGTGGGAGGGAGCAGGTCGAAGAAGGTCGAAGCAGGCCGAGGCCGGGACGGGAGAGGAGAGCTGGGGGTGGGTTGTTGTTGGCGGGTGGTGGTGGTGGTAGTGGTGGGTTGGCGTGCGTGTTGCGGAACTGTGCATTCCAAGGCCCGAGGGGCAATCATTCAAAGGCGACCAGGTTTAGGGAGGGCTGCTGCTGGGCTGCTGTGGGTGTGGATTGGATCGAGTGCAGACTGGCGACTGCAGACAACTGCACACTACTGCAGGCTGCGGACTGTGGATGGATCTGATGGACCTGATGGAACCTGATGGGACTGATGGAACTGCAGGTGGGCACTCTCCCGGCCCAGGCACGGCCCAGTTTGTTTTGAGTTGCCCCCAAATTCCCAAATCCCCCCCAATTCCCCCCCTTCAAGGAGAGACGAGACGGGTCGGCCCCGTTCTGGAGCAGGCGGGTGTGGCGCGTGTCGAGGGAACTTCCCTGGGGGTGTGCGTGTTGGGGATTGCTGGGGAGTGCTGGCGAGTTTCTGGGCGCGCTGGGGGGGCACTGAGGCGTGTGCCGGGGTGTGTTGAGGCGTGCTGAGGCTTGATGGGAGGCGTGCCGGGGTTGTGTTGGGCCTTGGGTGGAACTTGTCTCGTGGCTTCGCCTGGCAAATGACGATGTGCTTCCCCTTTGGTAATTTTAGTTCACCTCGAGCACCACCCCAGTGTTGGCTCTCGCTCCCTGGCTTCATCATTCATGTTTCCAAAGCATGGACGGCCCCACTGCCCTCAGGCAAGCCAGACCACCAAGACGCACGCAGCCAAGCATCTACCGAGAACAAATTCCAGATTATCCATGCCGGGCATCTGGGCATCCCTCTCGGCCGGCGAGGCACGTAACTAACTCCAGCAGATATGAGAGGGGCCGCTTCTCAAGCAGCTTGGCCGTGCTTGGCTTTAGCCGTTCCCTCAACCGGGCAAGCTTCACACCCAGCTCACATGCGTGATGTCTTGGAACTTGGAGGGGACTGATCAGTGACTGACTTGGGCACTCGACACCTGGAACCAACACCTCGTGTGCCCTGTTTCTCTGCCTCTGGCCTGTCAGGGGGTCGCTGACATGCTTGCCTCCGCCATGCATCTTGTGGTTCACACTCTCACAATCCAGCCCCCACCAGCCCTTGCAGCCCTTGCAGCAGGGTGCTTCTAATTGACTAGCGTCAAAACCAACTACCGCTAAATTCAACTACCGCCAATTCCAAAGTGGCCAGAGCTCCAGCCAGAAAACAGAGGCAGGGGTGGCGTGTTTCTGCTCGGCAGGAGCCGGCGACACCCGGCAGGCACTCCGCGAGCGAGGCAAGTCGGCGCCCACTCACAGAGCTCGGCTCTTATCGATTGCATCACCCGATTCCGGGCGCAAGGAAAGAAAGTTGCTCCTCCACTGCACGCCGACAACCTGCGAGCGCATTTTCTGCCATTCTTGCCATTCCTGCCAACGACCCGGACTGCAAACCGAGAACTGCATTTCAAGACACAATGAACACTGTGCGTGATACCCTTGTTCCTCCTCCTCCAGGGATCCAAACTTGTTACTTGCACCACCCCGCGCTAACACACTTGCCTCTCCTCAGATCAAGTCTTTCTGGTGAGCCGCCACGCTGGCAATGCGCCAAACCCGCCAGCCAACCCACCTCACAAAATGCTAATCTAACGGGGTCCTGTCTCTCAGGTTCGGCTGGGGCTCGCTCTGCGTCGGTAGGCTACCACCATCCTCCACCCCTCCCCCACGTCCCCCCAACTAACCGCGCCATATTCCCCCCCACCCAGCCGGCGGCGCGGCCTACTACTTCGCCAAGCAGAGCATCAACGCAGACCGCATGACGCGCCTCGAGGAGCAGCGCAAGAAGAAGGCCATCGCCGACTCGCTGCAGTACTCGTACCCCCCGACGAACCCCTCGATCACCACGGGCGCCGAACCCAACGGCGGACCAGCCCGCATCGACACGGCGGGATCCCCGAGCCAGGAATCCAGCAGCGACCCCGCGCCGACGAGACACGCGCCTACGACGGAAGGCCAGCGGGTGGTGGAGAAGAGTAAATATGAGAGCAGCGTGCCGTTTCGGAGTACGAAAGGGGATCGGTTCTCTTGAGGGGGGAGGGGGCCTGCTCTAGGCAGGGCGGCGTGGCGTGGCTTTGCGTTCTGCCGGCTTTTTTTTTGTATCATATGATGGCGATGGCGGCGATCTCGGAGTATTGGCGTCTGGCTCCGCCGAGGCCGTGAGAGCAGGACGGCGGCTCGCTCGCTGCGCGGTGCGGGGGATTGGATCTCCGCGGCGCGCCCTGCGTGTACATGTACCACCAATTTGATCAATGGTTTGCGGCGCTGGGGATATTTGTGGTTTCTTGGTGCTGGGTGCCTGGGCAGATGTGCGAGAAAGCCTCAAGAGGGGTGTGTTAGTTGCATCTTCTATGCATGCCAGGACGAGGATCTACAACAGGCACACCCGCCACTCTTGGAAGTTCAACGCAGAGTGGATTTCGGGAGACGACGCGGAAACGACCGTCTATTTCAAGGCTACGGACTCAGGCCAAACCGCCGTCATCTTCACTAGTCGCCCGGGTGCCTCCGAGTTGTCTCGTAGAATCGGCTTGACAGTTTGGGCCCGTTTATACATTCAACTTGGGTCAGTATGCAATTAGTGGATCTGCCCCTCGCTGCAGCGGCTGCAGGGATGCGCGGCGGCCCGCCTGTCTTGGCCCTGGCTGCTGGGCCTGGGCAGGGCCAAGCTTGGATGGAGCAAGCACCTTGATCCATTCGTGCATTTGATCCTCTTGCTCGCCAAATCGGTTGATTCTCTTTGCAACAACAACCTTCCTTGTCTCGCAACAACATCACCGCCCACGGAATCGCTACAGCCCAGAGCTGCTGCCCCCGGCCATGGCGTCGTCGGCCGAGCTGATCGTGGCCAAGACGGCGCTGTCGGGAGCTCTGTTCCGCGCGGACCCGCGGCCGTGCTCGCGCGACGACATCGAGGCCATGCTCGCCCTCGTCGCCGCCACCGTCGCCGAGTGCTCGCCCCCCAACGTCCAGGTTTGAGAACACGCTTCATCCGTGTCCGATTTGCTGTTGCCCTTTATGTGGACCCATCCGCTAAGCCAGTCCGCGTCGTCCGCCGCCTCCCCAGAAATGCAAGCAATGGGCCCTCGCGAACCTGCTGCCCTCGCCCGCCCGCATTGCTGCCTTCTGCAAGTACCTGGTCGCCCTGGCCAAGTCGTTTGGCCCAGAGAAGGATGCCCCCCAGCCCGCCGAGTCCACGAGGCGCCGCACTCCGTCGGCTAAGCGTCGCCGGCTGCATGTTCTGTACATCCTCAACGACATCCTCTACCACGTCAAGTTCCGCAGCCGAGACGAGTCGTTCCCACGCAAGCTGGAGCCGACTCTGCCGGCTCTGGTCCGCGCCGCCGCGTCCTTCCACAACTGCCCGAAGCATATCAGGAAGCTCCAAGACCTTATTGGGTTGTGGGAGGAGAATGGATACTTCTCGGCCAGCTTCGTCCAGCAGCTCCGCGCTGCCGTCGAGCAAGGGCCGGCGTCCGGCGAGGAGGGGAAGGGTGGGAATGAGGCGGACACCTCGGCCAGCGCCGTGGCCAAGGCGGCCAAATCGGCACCCTGGGTCCTGCCCGCGATGCACGGCGACCCCTCGGCGGCATGGTACGACCTCCCCGCTGGCAATTGGCTGCCAGTCCTGGAACCGAACTCGACGCGCCCGATGAACCCCTCCATGATCAAGCCGCTGGTTCTGGCACAAGGCCCGGCCGACAAGGCTCTGGTGGAGGCAGTCAAGGGCTTGCTCGCCGACGTCGACAAGATCTATGCCAAGGACACGGGCGTTGACGACTCGCCGCTCAACTTTGGGCAGCTCGGCGAGCGGGTGGAGATCGACGAGACCACAGGTGAAATCATTGGGGGGGATACCTACTACGGCTGGTCTCGGGCGTTCTGCGAGAAGATGAAGCGACGGAGACGAGGACATGGTGAGCGCGGAGGCCGCGGCGACGACGACAGGCGCGGGAGGTCCCGCTCGTCCGGGTCCTACAGCCGCTCAGAAAGCCGATCCAGGAGCCGGCGTCGGGACCGCAGCGAGGGCTCGAGCAGAAGCCCCAGCCGCCCCGCCTTCAAGCGCCAGAGGCTGTCGACATCCCCGCAGAGTCGCCGCAGGAGCCGCAGCCACAGCAGTGACCGGTCCAGCCCGGATCGGCGCAGAAGCCGCAGCTACCGCCGATCCCGCAGCCGATCCCGTTCTCGATCCCATCGGCGGTCCCAGTCCAGATCCAGACAGCGCGACCGATCCCGCCGCCCCCAGACCGCCGGCAAGGCACAAGACGGCAAATACCAACCCCAAAGCCCCGACTTCTCACCCGCCTCCCACGGCCGCTCCTATAGCCGCTCCCGATCCC
>FTDS01000459.1_pt1 | contig 9993 bp, 16 predicted proteins | sample 1639991 | NCBI WGS metagenome assembly FTDS01 (sample SAMEA3914869, study PRJEB12502) | metagenome | biome: forest; material: soil | place: USA | collected 2012-03-12 | depth 0.1 m
CCCTCCAACCACGGTGTGTGTGCACTGTGACCAGCCAGTTCCTTCCGCCCTTCCATTTGGCATTCTGAACCGGGAAGGGTCGTCTGCCATCATCATCCCACATTTCTGTGCGTCGGCCCTGACTATGCGCCGTGATCTCGTGGTCTGCGTGCCTGGCCTGTCGCGTCGCCGCTAGCAAGAGACCGCCATGGCGATCGCGCGTAATCCATGGCTTAGGCATATTGACCAGGCCGACGACCCCAGCTTCTCATCGGCAAGCCAGCCGAAGGGAGCTGAAAAAGGACCTCTGGGGGCTGCCCTGGCCCTCCCTGCTCGCCACGGCACGCGAGTTGACCGGGGTCACGCGGCTCTCGAGATGCTATTCTTGGATATCGCATCGCCATGAACCCTCAAACTCTCGAGCCCTCCGTGCCAAGATGCAAAATTCCAATATCAAACTCTCGCCGCCCGTCAAGGACCACGAGGCACCCGACCCGCTACTGCCCTGAATGTGCTTTTTGGGAGACGCACATATGATCAAGCAGAGATTGCGCCGTCTGCTGTGCTTGGTGTGCTATCGAGAGGGGGACCGTTCGCCCTCTCCTCTGTTAACCCCCCGAGCTATACCTCCCATCAGCAGGGATCTTGCCGGGAGGACCGCACCGGGTGGTCGACAACGCTGCTTCTTGTCTTGCCATCCAAGCCCCCTTCCCAGGCCCTCCAGGAGGGTGAGGTGAGCCCGGTCAGACGGTTCCAGGCGCGGCGTGTGCTGCGCGGTCGAATAGGAACACATCCACCCTCCCGCAACCGGCTCGCCGCACGCCCGCATGGCTGCTCTCGCAACTCATGCACACACACACACACACACACCAGCGACCTAGCTCGGATTTTGGGTTTTGGGGTCGATGCAGCCCTCTTCTCGGGATGGACGGGGTGGGCGCGAGCCGGAGAGGGTGTGGCCGGCGGGCGGCGGGTGGCTGGTGCGGGCGCTTGATCCAGGAGTTGCGCCCAAGGGCGTCCATACCAGACGTATTATTGCCAGTGATACGCGCTCCCTCGGCCGTCATCTGAGTGCGTGTCCCTGTGCGTGGGCGTCCTTGTGGGTGTGGCCGTGTGCCACATCTGGCAACTAACTGCAGCGGGAGCTAAATTGCAATATCAGCACACACCCCTCGTCCTCGGTGGCTGACCGTCCAGGTGGGAGCTCGCGAGCCGCAGCGGCTGCGCGGCGGGCCAATGAGACCCGGATATGGGATGCCATGTTTGCCGTTCCCGTGCACGCGGAGGTGCTCGATGACGGGCGTCGTGCCAGCCTGCTGGGCGACACAAGCCTGCAATCATGACAGTTCCTGTGCATGCTCGGCCAGCCTCTGATTGGGGACACCGCATGCAGAAGGTCGCACAGTCCACGGGCCCGGAAAGTGCCATGGGCTCGCGGGCCCGGTCAGACAGCCAGAGGAGACGCCCATGGCATCTCGACGAGACTCACGGCCCTTACAGGCTGCGTCTGTGGGCATCCTGGAGCATCGCTGTCGTCTGATTGACCCCCGTCCCAAGCTGTCCCCAGACAGCCCGACAACCCGGATCCACGGGGGGCTGCTGTCAAAGGCGGCCCCGCTTCCCCTCATCCAACACACCAGACGGGAAGGCAAGAGAGGTAGCAGTAGCAGTAGTACAGACACGACTGCTCACTCCCCCGCGAGGGCGAGGTATCACGGGAGCAGCCTTGGAGGTGCATCGCAACCGTACATACAGCCCGTGCGTGCCACGCCCAAGCTCTGGTTGCGACCCGAGTGCGGCAAACCTGAGCAGCCCCGCGTCGCGGGTCAGTAACGTGTTTAGGGCTGACGGCGGCCGACCAGACTTGTCGTGCTTGTGGAATGGGCCACGCGTGCGCGTGAGGGGAGCACTGCCGAGCCCAGACGACGGCGGTCCTCTGGGCGTCTGAAACTGGGGGTGGGGAGGGACGTGAGGGACGCGAGGGAGGTGAGGGAGTGAGGGGAAGGGGGAGGAGGCATCGAGACTGGCGTCCCTGGGGCCTTGCCTGGAAATCCTGGAACCGGGGCGCGGAGCTGAAGATTGGAATTGGCCTGAGATTGAAATTGAATTTTGGATGTGGGAGGGGAGGGATGGGGATGGGGGAGCTAGGCAGGTACGTACCCTTCCGTCCCAGCGACCCCAGCAGGACAAGAGGTGGGGTAGCAGGCCCCCCCTCGCTTTCCACCCCCCCCCCCTCGCACCGTGTGGAGGGCGAGCTGGACTGTGTCCCGCCCCAGCACGACGCAGCAGAAACCAGCAAGCCGCGCTCACTAAAACACGCCAAAGGCGGGCCAGGCCAAGCTCTCGCTGCCAGAAAGGCCCAGCCATGAACCAGCATCTCTCCCAACACCACCACAACCGTCACCTCCAGTCTAATGCATTCTGGCCCCTCGACCAGGGCGCCGCACCTCGACTCGACTCGGATTGCGAAAACGGTTTCACCTCGCGCCCGCCAGCTCACCAGCAGCGCCAGGGTATATAAGCAGATGCGGCCCGTCCTCCCTCTCCCTCTTCCCCTTTGACTCCAACGCCAAGCTCGCCGTCCATCCCTCTAGCCACCACCCACCCACCCACCAGCCAGCACCACCGGGCACCACCCACCGGCGACCACCAGCACGCCAGCGCGCCCCGTCTCCCCATCTCCACCCTCCTGCTCTCCGTACCCAACCCACGCCGCCCTGCTCCCCATCCCGTCCCAATTCCCAGCCCGAACAACGCTGCGCATCGAGCCGCGGTCCCGTCGACCACCACCAACTGCGCGCCGTCTCGCCCAACCCGGCATCTAGCCAACCAACCAACGCCGCCTCTGCCCGCAGACCTCCGGCGTCTCGTCTCCGACCGGCCAGTACCGTGCCGACATACACCAGAGCCAGTTGCGTCGTGGCACCCCCGGCTCGCCCTCGACACAGCCAGTCGACGACCATCTTCGATCCGCTGTCGGCGCGGTCCCGAGGGACTCGACCGCAACCTAAAACATGCACCAACCGCCGTACACCCCGAGCCAGGGCCAGCCGCTGCCGCCCGATATGCACGGCCATCCCCATCAGTCGCCCTACCTGCCCCAGCAGATCTCGCAACACCCGTCAATGCCCCCACCAGGCCCTTCCTACCAAGACAGTGTTTCCATGGCCGGCCCCGGACCGCTGCAACAACAAGGGCCGCCCACCGACGGCGCCTCATCCTCCCTGTCGCAATCCCAAGAGCGCACCCCGCTCACGGCCGACGAGAAACGGCAGCAGGAGATCAACCTCAAGCCCTACTCGTCCGAGGATGACCAGTCTCGCGTATACGCGTAAGCCCTCCCCCGACCCCCACGGACTGCGCTGCCCCGTGTGTGCGGCGAACCCGCTTGCGCTGGTCTCGGCCAGGCGCGCGGAGCACATGCAGGCCGTGTACGTCGTCCGATCCTGTGGGCACGAGAAGCTGACCCGTTTTCCGGCAGACTTGATGTTGTGCAACAGCCACAACGTGCCCGGATGTGTGGTTTTGGCGACAAGGTACGCCCCCGTCCTCGGGACATGTCCACGACTGTCCTTGGTACCGTGTGGAGGCTTACACCAGACAGGACCGCCGACCCATCACCCCGCCTCCCTGTGTGAAGCTCATAGTAAAGGACGCAAAAACGGGCAAGGAGATCGACTGCAAGTGAGTTTGCCGCCCCCCACCCATCCCCTCAAAACCCCCCGATCCCTGGATCGCGATTGACACGTGCTGGTTTCCCTCTCCCCCGCAAACAGCGATATCGAGTACACAATGTATGTCCTCAACGTCGACCTCTGGTCCGAGGACGCCTTGAAGGAGGTCAACCTCGTCCGCCACACAACAGCCACGCCCTCGATATCCTCCACATCCCCCGCGTCCTACGCCCAGATCGAGCAGGCCACGCCGGCGTATTCCCACATTCTGCCGTCCAGCCGGGACATGGGCTACCCGCAGCAAATGGCCTACCCGCCCCCAGGCCAAGCCGTTAGTCCTTATGGCATGCAGCAGCCGTATTCGCAAGGTAGGCTCCCTCTCACATCAGCAACCAAGCAAGAACGCACGCACCTGGAGGACACATCCGTAACTGAGAATTCTCGCTAGCGGGTTTCGTATCCCCCAACGGAACGGGCTATCAACCGCCGAATCAGTATTACCCCCAGGCGGACATGCAAGGTCTTGGGCAGCTCGTAACCTCGCCCTATGGCCCCCCACGCGTCTACGAGCCCCAATTTGGCAACATGCCGCAGCGCATGTCCATCAGCGGTAACCCGCCGTCGGGCATGTTTACCCGGAACCTGATTGGGAGCCTGGCTGCCAGCGCCTTCCGGCTCCACGACAACGACGACAAGATCGGTATCTGGTTTATCCTTCAGGACCTGAGCGTCCGCACAGAAGGCAACTTCCGGTAAGCTTATCCCCCCTGCTCTTTCCCATCCTGAACAGGGTGTTAACCCTTTCCCAAAAAGGCTGCGCTTCTCGTTCGTCAACGTCGGCGCCCCCGGCCAACCCGGCAACGGCGGGTCCATCAATGTCGGCAAGGCGCCCGTCCTCGCGTCCGTCTTCAGCGACGTCTTCCAGGTGTACTCGGCCAAGAAGTTCCCGGGCGTCTGCGACAGCACGGAGCTGAGCAAGTGCTTTGCTGGTCAGGGCATCAAGATCCCGATCCGCAAGGACAACAATAAGGGCACCAAGGAGGAGGACGATGACTATGACTAGGGTGGCGCGCTTGCGGCTACGTTTTGGGGGAGTGTTTTTGTTATGATAAGGAGGAAATGCTGGAATGGGAGGGTGGCTTCGTCCCGGATGCAGGGAGGAAGAGAAAGAGGAGGAAAAGGAGGGATTGTGGTTACGATTTTTGTCTGTTGCTTGCTGTTGCTGACGTTGTTGCTGCTGTTGGAAAATGTTCATGATTCAGGATCGCGGTGATACCATTGCCCTTCGCCTGGGGTGGGAAGAGGAGGAAGACACAGGCAGGCTAAGTCGTTCATTTGCCGGTTTTGTACTTTTCCTCTTTTTTTCTCTACCCTTTCCCATTTTCTTCCCTTCTGATTTTTTTTTCCTTTCTTCATCCCATTTCATTTTCATGTACGCACACGGACACACACACACACACACACACACACACCTCACGCACCTCACGCACGCACCATTTCGGGGCCAGATGATTGATGGGTTTTTATCTCCAGAGTAGACGGGGCTTGGTGGGCGGGTAGATATGGGGGGTACATAGGATAGGGTAGTTCGTGTTGTTCTAGATTCATTCAAAGCTTGGTTTCTTGATTACCTTTCTTCTGTTTTTTTTTCCCCGCCGAGAACCCAATGAGGAATTACTCCGGACATGATGGGGAGATGGAGAGATATGCAGCATGTACTTGGTATGCAATGCAAGCCCCCTGGACTAACCCGCTCGGCGGCCCGACCCAACATTCTTCCCTCCCTTCCCTCCTCTGTCCTTTTTGTTTTGACAGCGCAGCAGCGGCGGCGGCAAGGTACCCGTTGCATGAAATGCACAGGATGACAAACAAAAATCCACCCCGTTCCCTTCCCGCGGTGTGGAAGGGAGGGAGGCGGGAAGCAAACCAAGCCACAGTGTCACCCCCCCCTTCCCCCCCTTTCCCTCGCTAAGAATTTGACAGGCGGGCTGGGGGTTGGGTTGGTGGTTCATTCAGGGGTTGTTGTGTGTTGTCTGCCCGGGCGCGCAGAATTTCTTGCTTGGCTTGGCTTGCTCGGCGAACAACCCCTGTCCTGCTGCTTGCTTGGACGGAGGAATGGGTGGGATGACGTGCAGCTGGGGGGATGCAGGTCATCGATATCTCTGCAATTATTTTTCTTGCTCTGGTGGTGTGTGTCACGGGCTTCGGTGTTTTCTTTGGGTATGGACGGGGTTTAGAATCTGACAACTGACTCTTGAGAAGTAAGATTGTCGGTCTGGTGATGGAGGGGGGAGCGGATTGTGGGGGCGGACCAGCAGGCTGACTCGGTTTAATGCTCCCCCGGTGTCTGTCCATTCCCGAGCTGGATATGGGAAGGAAGACTCTCTCCCCGGGTTGGGCCAACGACACAAAAAATGCTCGGCCCGGCCTCGAAGGGGGTTGGATATCGATCCTCCGAGGGGCTGCGGACAGAGGGGCTGGGTTGGGTTGGTTGTGGAATCTATTCGCGACGGCAGCGCGGTGGGTGGTGGATGCTGGATGTAACCCAACAGCCCTCCAGCTGCTGCCGCGAAACCCCCTCCCTCTGCCCCATCCCCATCCCCGGCCAGCGGGTAGGCAGGTTGCCTGCCGGGGAGAGCGGGAGCACGCGTTATGGGGCAGTGTTGATGAATCGGGGAATTTATTGCCGGGAGGAGGGAATCCTCCGAATCCGGGTCTTTGATTTCGGGGGATGCTCGTGGTTTGAATGGGTGGGTGTAAATGTGATACATACTGCGGTTGCTCGTATGAAGATATCAGCTCATTACTTGTATGCAGTTGATAGCACATATCTCGTCTTCGCTGGTCAACGTGGTCTGATCTGAGGCTGCCATTGAATGCTCGTCCGAAGGCAGAGAAGACCAGAAGAGGTGCGTGGATGTGGGGCAAGCTGAGAGGAAGCCCTACTTTTTTTTACCCCGCCACTGCACGTTGCCGCTGGGCAGGGCAAAACTCGATCCAGCAGCATGCAGCTGGAGTTTTCGTGCGAGGGACAGAGTACGTAATCAGATCCGGCCACCGAAACATAGCTACCCCGAGCATCAAGACGGCGACACTCAGCTCTTCCCTGAAGATGGATGCGTCCAAGACATTGCCAAGTTGCCGCAGCGGCTCTGGGCTTTTGTGGACGGGCTTGGCCGCTGCCGCCCAGGCCAACCCCGCCTTTGCCGCCGTATTAGGGCTGGCAGGTCTGGGATCACAAAGGCTGATGGAGTCGCCGAGGGGACACGACGACGACGCCAAGCCAAATCGCACCATCTGGCAGCTGATGCTCGTGGCCCAACAGCAAGACAGCGGTTCCCTCCCGGCCGACCGCCGGCGGCCCCTGGGCAGTCCCTGGACGGCGGCTGGGCAGAGTCAGGCGGGCGGTCGTCCTGGGCATCGCGCTCGCGCTGGATGGCTGCAAGAGGTGAAGTGCCTGTGAGGAGGGGCTGCGAGGGGCATCGGCTGGGCGCCTGGGCAGGCCGAAAGCATCCCAGGGGCTGGGCAGGTGATGTCAAGCCAAGACGGGCACGCCAGGAGCTAGCAGGTCGGGGGCTCCTATTTTTGCTGTCCACTGGGGAAGAGCATGGAGAGCAGATGGCGTGCAAGAAAAATTCCTGCATCCTTGTGATCACAATTTCTGTTCCCGCAGCGCGTCAGGCCCCATTCCCGGGCGCAACAGGGCCAAGCAATTGGGGCAGAGGTCCGAGGGGCGGGTGCGTGTCGCTAGGGGAGAGTTTAGTGGTCTGGTGTCACCGTCCTTGTCCCTGTCCATCCATGTCCTGGTGGGTGTTCTCCGGTGGTGTTCCCCATGGGCATGCTGGAACCAGACCGACCCTCTACCCCTCGGGAGCGCGCCACTGGGAGGCCGAGCATTTACATAAGAGACAACCCACTCCGCGACCCAACAACCCTCTGCCTCGACCACAACACTCAAGCACATCCCAGGCAGCAGCAGTTAAGCAGCACAAAACCCAGCTCCATCCCCTCCCGTCTCTTGCGCAAACCATCCATCTCTCAACTCAACCGCCGACCGCATCCCCAACGGCCGCACCACGCTTCGTCGCTCCACCCACGCTCCACCCCCACCAAGCATCACTCCTAGCATCGCTCCAAACCATCGTTCCACCACACCCGCAGCGCAACACCCCCCGACAACACAAAAATATGTCCGGGCTCCAGTCTTCCGGTCGCGGCGGCGCGGGCAACATAGTCGACAGCTCCAAGACGCAGCCGATCCAGCCCCAGGACCTCCAGACCCCCACCCTCAAGACGTCGATGGTGACAACGGGCCGCGGCGGGACGGGCAACTTTGCCGTTGGTCTCGACGCCGATGAGAAGCGCCGCCGCCAGGATGTTGTTCCGTGAGTCACCCTCGCCACTCTCCCCGGGCGCACAGCGGCGACAACAAGAAAATGCAAGCGGCAAAACAAGAAAAACCAAAACTAACCTCTGTCCCCCACCACAGCGTCGTCCGCCGCGACAGCCACGGCGCCACCCACGTCGGGCGCGGCGGCACGGGCAACGTGGCCAAGGAGCCCACCACTGTGTTGTCCGGCTCGGCGCCCCTCTCCGCCGTCATGTCGAACCGCTCGAGCAAGTCAGCCAGCAGCCCCACCGACAAGGAGCGCAAGGACAAGAGCAGCTCGCCCGTGCCCAACAACGACGATGAGGATGTCGCCGTCCCTGCGCGCAGGCCCGAGGAGATCAGCTGGGCTGAGAAGGGCAGGAATCTGCTCTTTGGGAAGAAGTGAGGGCGTCGTCGTCGGTCATGGCGATGGATGGGTAATGGAGGGTCTGAAAACGGGTATCGGTGGCTTCGGTTTTGCTCTTATTCTTGCGGGGGGTTCTTGCATCTTTGATATCCTTGTCGCGGTGTTGGTGTTTACTCTGGGCTCTCGCGGCTTTATTTCATACCCCGGGCATTGGCGCTGAAAAATCATGGTTGGGATAGGGCGGGCTTCTTTTATGTTTTATGCGCGGCGGGCGTGCCATCGTTTGGAGGAGGGCGAGTTGAATAATGATATTTTACCCATAGCGAAGAAGAGTCGAGCGAGTGTTGTCATTGATAAGGGGGGGTCGCCCGAGCTTTGTATGCTCCCCAACCCCAGACATCACCTATCTACCCCGCAACCCCGGACAGCTCGGGCAAATCACATCTGGTGCTGCGATGCGCCTCTGAGCCGCATGTCGAGGACGTTTCTGATAACAACGGCGGACCTGATAACGGACGATACGGGGGCGTGGGTGTTCCCGTTCTTAGCTGCAGCTGCTCCGAAGCACGGGATGCCGGCCGGCATCCGGATGACCCGAGGCAATGGATTGGGGACCCCCTCTGAATTCCCCCGCCCGCCCCTTTTGCACGGGACCCCCACATCTGGCATCCTTCGTCGCCAGCAGCTCCGACTTCACTTCTGAGTTCCCAAACCCCAGAAGCAGGTCGTACAACCGGACGAAACCATTCATCAACACACCAGCACTTGACACACATCTGTCTCGGACACTGAACCGCCCCTCCGAACCGATCACCATCCCCACCAAACCTCCCGCAGTCCTCCCACTCCGACTTTCCCCTACCCCTGCAACCATCCTGCATCCCAACTGCTTCCCAACTGCTCCCCAACCGCACTTATACGATATTGATGTCTTGACACAGTCATATTTGCATCAGGTTCATATCCGGCGTACACCACATTTCCACCAGGTTTATACCAGACTCATCCCACACTCATCCCACACTCATCCCACACTCACATCACCCATCCCACACCCATCCCACACCCACCCTATCCATCCCCCGACAGACAGACAGACAGACAGACAGACAGACATGCCTCAACAAATCCACCTAATCACCCTCCCCCACCCCTCTCCGTCCCTCCTATCCCTCCTAACCTCCCACCTCCCCCACTCCCTCCCCGTCCTCCGCCGCATCCAGGCCATTGGCAAGTTACCCGACGGAGACGGCGGGCGGGGGAGGGCGAGGGTGGTGTTTGCGCGGTACTGTACTCGCACCCGTTCTCGTGCTTGTCCTGGTTGTGATGGAGCGGGCCGGGATGGGGGTGGTGATGAGGCGGGTCGGAGTGGTGGTGGTGACGATCAAGCGGGTCGGAGTGGTGGTGGTGATGCAGCGGGTCGGAGTGGTGGTGGTGATGAGGCGGGTCGGAACGGTGGTGGTGGTGATAGGGATCGGAGTGGTGGTGGTGGTGATGAGGCGGGTCGGAGCGGTGGTGGTGGTGGTGGTGATAGGGATCGGAGTGGTGGTGGTGGTGATGAGGCGGGTCGGAGTGGTGGTGGTGGTGATGGTGATAGGGATCGG
>FTDS01000590.1_pt1 | contig 9523 bp, 8 predicted proteins | sample 1639991 | NCBI WGS metagenome assembly FTDS01 (sample SAMEA3914869, study PRJEB12502) | metagenome | biome: forest; material: soil | place: USA | collected 2012-03-12 | depth 0.1 m
GCGCCAGCCAGCGCCAGTCGCGGCACCAAGACGCAGCAGCCAGCCAGCCAGCCAGCAGCAGCTGTAACTAGCAGCAACAAGACAGCCCGCCAGCCGTCCATCGCGCGCAAACCCGCTCGCTCGCTCGCTCCGGCGCGCGCAACCCACGATGGAGACGCAGGAAGCTCCGCGGCAGCAGGACCGCGCTTCTTCTGGACCCGGTCCCTACAAGCGCGCCAGCCGGAAGGGAGCGCCGCGCCGCTTTGCCTGCGAATATCCATCCTGCGATAAGATTTACTCGAGAGCCGAGCATCTCCAGCGGCACCGCCTGAACCGTGCGAGATACCCCTTCTTCGCCCCGTCTCCGTCCTCTCTCCCTGCTTCGCTCCCCCTCTCCCGCCTCCCGTCTCGCCTCCCGCCCTTGATGGTGCCTCGAGCTGACGAATCCGCCCAGATGTGCCCAAGGAGATCTACCGTTGCGACATTGCTGGGGTATGCAAACCACCTACCCTCACTCTCAAACTCACTCTCACAGCCACGACCCCTCCCCCTGATCGCCAACTTCATCGTCACCTCCACCACCACCCACCAACACCAACACCACCACCCCCTGGCTTCTCCACCACCAACACCCAGAAACCCGGACCACGGGGATGAACAGGGACTAACGTACTGACTCCTCCTCTCCCCCCGCAGTGTGAACAAAAGTTTGTTCGGGCAGACCTCCTAGCCCGCCACCGGAAACGGCACTCGTCGTCGTACATCCCCAGGAACCGGATGCCCAGTTTCGGCGCTGCCGACGCCTCGCCCCCTGCCTCCGCCGCCGTCACCATCTCGCCACCCCCCGTCGGCCCCGAGCCGCGCCCCGCCCTGACCCGCGTCCCCCACGACGCCGCCATCCTGCTCGGCCCGGACGGCCCCTCCCAGCCCTCGCCGTCGCTGACCACGACCCCCGCCACCTCGCGCACCATGCCGCACCACCGCCACACGGCCTGGCACTCCCAGCTGCCCGACATGGCCGCCTGCAACATCATCCGCCCCAAGCCCGGCTACTACCCCCCAGAGGAGCAGCGCGTTCCCGAGCCGCAGCCGCAGCAGCAGCAACACCAACAACACCAGCAGCCGCATCACCATCAGCAGCAGCCCGCCCCGCTGTCGTATCATGCCACCGACTTCCAGGCCGACGAGATGCGAGACAACTTTGCCGTGTGGTTGTTCAACCCGCACGCACCCTACGGCGACTTCACCGCCGTCTCGCACCTGCCCTTCCTCGACGGCGGGCTCGAGTCGACGCTGAACAACAACATCCACTACGACTACGAGTCGCTGACCAGCGGCCGCTCCCAGCTCGAGACCCCGGCCCGCTTCGTGGAAACCGATGAGGCCATCTCCGAGTTCCGCCGCCAGGAGATCCTCCGCTGGTTCCAGATGTTCCGCCAGAAGCAGCCCAAGTCGGAGCCCCTCGTCGCGAATCTAACCATTGACAACACAGGCGACATCCCCGCCCTGAGCGTCGAGATGATGCGCGACTGTCTGCGCGAGTACTGGGACCGCATCTCGCCGCGCTTCCCCATCGTCCACCAGCCGACCTTCTCGTGCAACCGCTGCTCCATTTTCCTGCTGATGGTCATGGTCGCCCTGGGCGCCGTCTCGCTGCGCACCCGCGACACCACCGGCAACCTGGCCGACTACGGCGGCTTCGCCGACATGATCATCCTGGGCGTGCGCTTCGAGATCATGGCCGCCGAGGACGCCCAGGCCCCCGCCTCGCTCTGGGTCTACCAGGCCTTTTTGCTGCTCGAGTTCTACGAGAAGATGTACTCGTTCCGCCGGCTGCATGAGCGCGCCCACGTCTACCACACGGCCGTCCTCAACCTCCTCCGGCGCGGCAGCCCGCTGATCGGCCGGTCCGGCTCGGAATCCCCGCCCGAGGTTCCCTCGGCAGAACAACCCCAGGGCGTCAGCCTCGACTCGCACACCTGGTGGTGCCGCTGGGCGGAAACGGAAGCCATGCACCGCGTCGTCTTCGCCGCCTTCATGATGGACATCATCCACGCGGCCATGTTCGGGCACGCGGCCGACATGGCCCCGCACGAGGTCCGCCTCCCGCTCCCCTGCGACGACAACATGTGGACCGCCTCCAACCCGGACACGGTCCGCCAGCACGACCAGAACCTCCGCATGTACGGCATCCGCCCCATCTCCTTCCTCGACGGCCTCAAGCGCGCCATGCACGGCAAGGAAGTCAAAACCCACTCGTTCGGCCGCATGGTCATCATGTCGGGCCTGCTCAGCGTCGGCTGGCACCTGTCACGCCGCGAAACGCACCTCCGCTGGCTGGAAACCGGCCCGGGCGGCGCGGACACTCACGAGGGGTGGAAGAAAACCCTCCTCTCCGCCTTCGACGACTGGAAGCGCTCCTTCGACGCCGCCCAGGGCGCCTCGGGAAACCCCTCCCTCGCCGACGCGGCCGGCTCAAACGGCCCCGTCCACTCCGCCGCCGTCCTCTACCACCTCGCGCACATCAACCAGCACGTCGACATCATCGACTGCCAGGTCTATTCCGGGGCGAAGCAAGTCCTCGGTCGGAAGGTGTCCGTGCGGGATTACACCAACGTCGTCGCGCGCATGCGCGGGTGGGCCGCGCAGCCTGCTACCCGCCACGCGGTGTTGCATGCGTTTAGGTTGCTGCACAGGGTGCTGGTTGATCCGCGGCGGAGCGCCAGCGCGGGGGATCGCGAGCGGCTGGATATCGGTCCCGGGGTGGTCAGTCTGCCGCCGATTGAAGTGCAGTCGTACTCCTGCCGGAATGAGCCCGACCCCCACCGGCCGTGGGTCATGTACTACGCGGCCCTCAGCATCTGGGCGTTTGTGCGGGCGGTCACCACGCGCGGGGACGCCGTGGTTCCCGACCCGCCGGGGTCCGGGGTCGTGGGGCATCATCACCACCCGGGAGATCCGTTCCGGCCGGGGAAGATGGGGGTGGTGGTGAATTACAGAAGGGTGGCGGCGTATTTGGCGGGGATCGCGAACCTGAGCGAGTTGACGGAGAGTGTGGCCATGGGGCTGGGGGAGGGGTTGCCGGATGTGTTGGACGCGCTGAGGGCGGTGTTTGGGGACGCGCATTCGGAGCTGTTGCAGGAGGCGAATGAGAGGTTGAGGGTTTGTCGGGAGTTGTTGGTTTCTGGGAGCGCATGAGCCGGCTGGTGGGGGGTTGGGCGAGGACAGAGGAGAGAGCCAGATGGGTTGCGGACACACGACGACCTGGCTGGCCGAGGCGAGACGCGAGGAGACGTTGCGCGACGGGAAGAAGACGGGAAGCGCCCTGACTCGAGTCAGTCATCGTCGGTTGTGCTCAAAGATCCGGATCCGCTGCCGTGTGCTGACAGAATAAGCGCGTCTGGCCGGGGAAGATGCCGGGAGACGTGGATGGCATGTCTGCATATCCAACGGATTAGCTAGGTGAGCTCTCTTCAGTTCCCCCCCTCGGAGGATCATTGTCTGGAGAGGCACGTGGGCTAATCCCCCAGGAGTTTGTTTAGATTTGAGCCGGGACAGGCGTTGTAAGGACATCTTGAAGAAACATGAACGATACCCGGGATGCTGCTTTGGCATCTGTTTTTTAGTCGCCGCTCTCTAATTACGTACCCTGGCGTTGGAGTTTTGCGCAATGCGAGAGTTGTTGACCCCTTCAGTGCCCGCTTGAGATGCCCATCCTCCCGCATCGTGGTGTTCGCATGCCCGCACTGTTCGCCCCCTCAGCTCGATGCCGCGCACCTTGAATGCCGCGAACCACGGTCGTCAACCCACGCGCAGTCAACCATGCGATCCTGAATCAACTCCCCGAACCCTTCAACGACGCGATGTCATGTCGTCCTGCGCGCACTGCGCCTCCCCGACCCCTCAGGCTAACAACCGGATCACCGCCGTCCCGACCATCGCGGCGCTTCAATTGGCGCAAAACACGGCGCGTCATTTTTTTTTGGGTTATGGACATGCAGGTCGTTGGTTGGATTGGGTTGGGTTGGCGGTGAGCCTTGCATGCCTGCAGCGGAGAGGCGGATGCAGTGGGGAGGGATGCAAGAGATGTGGAAGGTTGCAATGGACGCACGCCGCCGGCCGGCACATGCAGGTCTAGCGTGTGTGTGCGCGCATTCTGGAAGGGAGGGAGGAGGGGACTGACGTCACTGGGGTGCTGCTCAGTTTCAATGGAACCGACCGATTCACGTTTATGCTGTTGACCACCCCCTCGTCTTAATATGAGACGGTGCGCCCGGGCGGGAGTTGGGACGGCAGGGGAAGGATCGGTCTTGGCTGGCGAGTGGTGTTTGGCAGGGCGAATTGGGGGGGGCTGGAAGGGGGGGTTTTGTTGGCGCGGTCTGTGGGTTGGGTTGGTCAGTTGATGGGTTGATGGGCGGGTGGGTTAGTGCAGTGGGAAACAGGGGGCGGCAGGGCGGGCGTGGTCAACGGGGTTATTGTAGCCGTATGGGGGATGGGGGCATGCGGGAGGAACTGCCGGTCGGGGATTTTTGATGAGGGGAGGTGGGTTTGCCGTGATGGGGGGGCAAGTGGTGCCGGGGGCTTTTTTTGAGGCGGAGGATGCGATGAAGGGAGTTGTCGCGTGTGCAGGTGGTGATTGCTTGGGAGGAGGTTGAAACTGGAACTCTGGTGCTCGCAACCGAAGCCCCTGGATCCGATCGCGAAATGCATCAGCGCATCAGCGCATCAACGCACCACCGCATCACGGCGCTTGCTGCTGCTGCTCCTCCGCACCGCACGGTGTTGCTGGATTCCGTACCCCGTACGGAGCCTCAGAAACACACGAGGGTCTGTACGTTTTGCACAGCCCCGCCCCTGACCGGCGAGGGCTGCGCCACAACAGCGAGAGACGACATGGACGGCATGCGTCCTTCTGTTCTTCTGCGCGCAACCCGGGCGGAACCAGGGTCCCAGACACCCCCAGCCCCCGGCCACCCCGTCCGTGACACCCCGATTCCGAGACGCCGACTGCGGGAGCCAGGGGACCGCAGAAAGCGGTCGCGCTGATCGCGGCGGGCGAACCACAGACCAAGTTTTGAAATAAGCACCGTTGTTTCGCGGGTTTGGTTGGGCAAAGGCGGCAGCTTTTGGCCGTTCTGGCGTTTCATTCGTGCTCTTCCCCCCCGGCCCCAGGTCTTGGAAGGGGGAGAAGAACGGCGTCTGGTTCTTCGATCCTGGATCCAGGCCGTGCACCACACGCGGGCCCCCGGCACGTCCCTTGACCCCAACCTCCACATGCGTCACTGGCGTCGGCTGGTGTGTGTATGGATAAAATAAATAAAATCTACCCGTCCCCCGCTCCAGCTTCCCGCCCTTGGTACGCTACTTCGTTTTCTTCCCTTCCGCCTCTCGGAGAGTTGCAACCCACCCCCCAGCCGGCGCTGGAGATCACCGTTTACTCTCTTGTTGTTGCCAGGAGCGACCCCCCTTCTCCCACCCTCCCCATCCCTCACGCGAGCTTGGATAGCTCAGCTGCGGTTCCGAGGCAGGGTACGTCTTGCTGCCCCGAACTGTCTCTCAGCCCGGGAACTGACCCGCCGACCCTCGCCTCCACAGCCAGGATCCAGTCTCAACCATGGCCGATTCACAACCCCCCCGCGAGGCCGCGGCCTCACCAACCGCAGAGGCACCGCCGCCCCGGACATCCACCGAGCAAGCCTCCACCGTCGACCTCGAGAAACAACAACCCCTCGCCCAACAACCCGCCACTACCACCACCGCCACTACCTCACCCAGCACAACCACCTCCACCACCATCGCCCCCCTCGCGACCCAAGGCACGACCACCACCTCCTCCGAAATCAACGAGGCCGACCCCATGAACATCGGCCGCCACCGGCGCGAGGGCGTCACGCAGAAGCAGATGAAGATCGACCACCCCAACGGCAACAAGCGCAAGCTCAAGAAGTACTACACGCGCCAGAACGAGCTGATCGACCAGTTCCTGGGGGCGAATGATGAAGAGAGGGCGGTGGCGGAGGAGGAGGCAAGATTGGTGCCCAAGATTAGGTTTGCGATGCATGCGTCGTTTTCGGTGAATTTTTGTTTGTTTGTTATTCAGATGTATGCGGCGGTTTCGACGGGGTCGTTGTCGGTGAGTCTCTTCTCTTGTTCTTTCCCTGCTGCTTGTGAAGGGATGCTGACTACGGGATAGCTGTTTGCGACTGCTGCCGATGCCTTTGTAAGTTTTGAAAACCGTCCCGATGGGGGTTTCATGGGCGAGGGTAGCTAACCCGTTGTAGATGGACTTGGTGTCGTCGTTCGTGATGCTGATCACGTCGAAACTTGCTGCGCGGCCGAGCGTGTACAAGTACCCTGTTGTAAGTGGCGCTTGATGTTGCAAGAAGCGTTGCTGGTCGTGTCTAACGCGTCTTCGCAGGGCCGGAGGAGGATCGAGACCATGGGCATCATCCTGTTCTGCGCGTTGATGACGACTGTGGCTATCCAGCTGCTGGTGAGTAGTTCCCCTGAATGCAATATCTGCATCGACATAACCCTGATCATCCTAACCACGGTAAAAGGTCGAGTCGGGTCGCACACTGGGCGGCGGGCCCCAGGAATCCGACGAGCTGCACATCATCCCGCTGGTATTCGTCGGCGTCGCGAGTAAGTGGCGATCCTATTCCTCCCCGCATTGACGATCGACGACCCCGGACACGCCCTGACATCCGCACAGTCCTCGCCAAGGGCACCCTCATGTGCTACTGCTTCATCTACCGCAAGCACCCGACCGTGCACGTCTTCTTCGTCGACCACCGCAATGACATCGTGGTCAACATCTTTGGCCTGGTCATGTCCATCGTCGGCGACCGCTTCGTGTGGTACCTCGACCCGATCGGCGCCATCCTCATCGCCCTCCTGATCCTCTTCTCCTGGGTCTCCAACGCCTTCGAGCAGGTCTGGCTGCTCGTCGGCAAGTCCGCCCCGCGCGAGTTCCTCTCCAAGCTCATCTACATGACCATGAACCACGACCAGCGGATTCTCAAGGTCGACACGGTAAGCGCCCCCAAACTATCCAGTCCCGGCCCTTACTAACAGCCAGCAGTGCCGCGCCTACCACGCCGGCCAGCACTACTACGTCGAAGTCGACGTAGTCATGGACGAGGAGCTGCCGCTCAAGGTGACGCACGACGTGGGGCAGTCGCTGCAGCGCAAGCTCGAGGGGCTGGGCGACGTTGAGCGGGCGTTTGTGCACATCGACTACGACCACGACCACGACGTGCACGAGGAGCACAAGCCGCTGTACGAGAAGGGCCGGAGGAAGAGGACGCTGAAGGATATTCTGTTGTTTAGGAAGCCCGCGATGCAGCAGGGGATGGAGAGGGCTGAGGCGTAGGGAGTAATGGGGGTGCGGGATGTGTATTATTGATTGTGGTAACAAGGAGTGTGGGAGGGGTGGGTGGTGAGGTTCGTGTGGTAGAGAAAATGAATCTTAGTTCCTTAAATATTGAATCTTATTATGTCATGAAGGATGGGATGGGCGGGTTGAATCAGCTTGAAGGTCTGAAGCGTATCTGGAGTGGTCTGGTCAACACCTAGTGGCCATCACCATCTCCACTGTCGTCGATTGTTAGAAATCCTAGCGAGCATAGGTTGTCACCACGCCCAGCTCGCTGACATAGCTAACTTGGCTTATTTGACTCGGCATGTGAGCGCCAATCCTCAACTCTGGGCGCAAGAACACACTTCCATATCGCCATCTGCGACGTGCCATATGGAGAAAGAGCCAAGCATGGCCAGACCACTCCTGAACGAAGCCAAGATCGGCCAGACCACTACTCAACGCCACCAGATATGCCGCCCAATAATCGTTCCCACAACGAGCCGCAGCTGAGGTTGAAAGCCGACGCCACCAGCTCGGGCATACTGAGGCTGTTTCGATAATCGATCTTACTTGGAGTGGTGGTGCCTCCAGTTCCAAGACGACCCCCCTTTCCCATCACACCCTTTTGTCCCCCCAAGGGCAGACACGGACCGCAACAACTCGACACCAGACACCCCTCCATCCTCGCCTACATATCTCAATGTCCGGCCTCGAAGTCCTCGGCGTAATCGGCGTCGTCGCCGCGCTCGTGTCCGCGTTTGCCGACGCCCGCGTGCTGTACGACAAATGGAAGGAGAGGCGCCGGCACAAACGGCTTCTCCACCGCCGACCGCACCAAGAGTTGGATGGTGCGCTGACGCGCTGCTCCGAGCTGGTGGCGGGGTATTACAACTTTGCTCGCTGGCGCGTGGGCTATGATGATGTGGGATGGCGGAGGGGAGACGGTTAGTTGCGATTTAGCTAGGTACCCCTATTTCCAGGGGTCTTGATGAAGACAGACTGACACCTATCTTGGTTCCAGAGGAATGCCTCAGCACCCTCGTCACCCAGCTCACGCGTTTCCGAAAAGAGGTCCTCGTCGTGCTCAAGGAGTCAGTCACAGCGATCGAGTCCGGTGACGGCGGCGTTGTGCTCGTCCTCAACCGGACACAGTTCGTGTCGGTCACGGTGGCCGTCGGGTTCGAGTATGTCGTCGCGCTGGACGGGCAGTTCCAGCGTCTGTCGGGCGAGTACGTGCTCCACCAGAGTGTACTCGATGTGAGAACCGCCATTGCCCGTGGTGGGACACTCGAGGCGTTGCCGGGGAGGCCGGTTGGGGGGTATGACTGGATTGGTATGGGGTCGGTTGCGGCTGGGGGGACATCGAGTGACAAGGCGGTCAGGACTACGAGGGGGAGTCGGGGGCTCGGAGGGTCAGAACGTGCTGCGTCTGAGATTGGAAAAAGGACGCCGACGGTCGAGTATCCAGTCCAACCCAAGCCCACGATGAGAACTTCCCGGTCAGGGGACGGCCCTGGATCTTCCAGAAAAATGAAGGCAGCAGAGCATCCCATCCAACCGGGATGGAATTCCGAGCCCGGGAAGCTGAAGGCGCCAGAACGGTCAAGGAGAACCAAGCCGACGGAATATATGGAAGAGGGATGGGAGCCCAAACTAGAGGACCCCGAACCCGTTGGGGAAACGATTCCGACGGAGCATACTCCAGCACCAATACCGGAGTATGAACCCCCATGGGAACCCACTGAGGAGCCACGAGAGTCGCCTCCAGAGTCCTCCCGCAGAGCACAAGCTCGCCAAACACCAACCACGCAACCCCCAATCAGACCCAAGCTGCTCCGCTCGACCATCGAAATGTCCCACCCTATTCCATCCAAGCGACCCCAACCCGCCTCTCGCACATCCCGAACCTCGGCCACCAGCCCTCCTCCCACCCGCCACACCTCCCTCCCCACCCGCACCCTCAACACCGTCCGCTCAACCGCCGCCACAGCACGACGCACCACTTCCTCCGCGCTCACCAGCACCACATCTACTATCTCCCGCACCAGCCACGGCATGGCACGCACCACCTCCTCCTTTACCACCGCTGCCTCCAACGGCCTCTCTCGCCTCGCCCACGGCACCACCCGCGCCGCGTCCACCACCCTCCGCAGCCTACATCGCATCCGCCTCCCCCACCGC
>FTDS01000158.1_pt1 | contig 9447 bp, 11 predicted proteins | sample 1639991 | NCBI WGS metagenome assembly FTDS01 (sample SAMEA3914869, study PRJEB12502) | metagenome | biome: forest; material: soil | place: USA | collected 2012-03-12 | depth 0.1 m
CATCAATACTTCTTCCCATAATCCACCCCCTTCCCCTTACTCGACGACAGCGAGCTCTCCCCCCTCCTCGACCGCGAAGCGAGGTACTCGGCCCATGTCGGCCCCGGATCAGGTGAGGAGGAGCTCCTGTTGTTGGTGGAGGTGTACAGATGCGCATAAGGGGACGGCGAGGTGGCGCGGTTGGTGGACCCGGTGGCGGAACCGGTGGCGGAGGTGTAGAGATGCGCGTAGGGAGATGGGGAGGTTGAGCGGGCGGCAGAGCCGGTGGTGGATGTGTAGAGATGCGCGTAGGGGGACGGGGAGGTGGAGCGGTTTGCCGAGGCGGTGGCTGTGGCGAGATGGGAGTAGGGGGATGGGGAGGTGGAGCGGTTTGCGGAGGTGTTGGTGTAGAGATGGGCGTAGGGGGAGGGTGAGGCGGAGCGGTGGGAGTCGGCGTAGCGGGTGGTGGAGGCGGACCTGGAGGAGGGGTAGAGCGAGGAGGAGGGGGAGCCGGAGGCCGGGGAGGTGTAGAGGGACGCGTAGGGGGAGGCGCCGGAGGAGGTTGGGTAGAGCGAGCTGTATGAGGACCACGGCGCTGCGCGAGAGGACGGGAGGTAGGCGGAAAGGTCTGACGAACCGGCAGTGCTGGTCAGGCCGGTGGTGAATGAGGCCTCGCTCTGATCACCACGGGCAGGGGAGTCCATGCGGCGTCGTTTGGGGCTCCGCCCCGTGGGGCTGCTGGGTCTAGAGTCCCTCATGTTGGCGCGGAGATGTGTGTTGGATTGTGTTGCGGTTGGAGTTGTTCTGCTGTCAGCTGCCGAGGATCTGTTGGGGTTGGAGGTTAGGGGAGAGGAGGTTGCTGGGTTGGCTCGGGTAGGGGAGGTCCTTTATACTGCACAGTCTATGGCCTTGTCAGGCTCGCGTTGCAGTGACAACGTTGACTTCCCGAGTACATCCTTGATTCACCGTCCGAGGTCAGAAAACGTCCGCATGAGTCCCCGAGTGAGGTTCCGCAAGTGACACGAGCCCAGCCTGATGGCACAGGTGCGAGGTTGGCCAAGGCAAGCCAATGATTCTTGTGCAGTTGATGTGGCTGCCCGTTGACCGCTGACACAAGAGTGAGGATGGTCCATATTGTGCACTCATTGTGTCAAGTTGCCAGGGCTGAGCTTTGTGGAGTGCCAATAAAAACAAGGCCCTTTGTTGGGCATGCGCCAACATCAGGGGCACTTTGGCCCGTGGGTCGAGGCTACAACTTTCTTTCAAAGACACAATGCTGCGAATGTAAGGCCATGCAAAAAAGGGGCGTCAAGCCCTCGGAAGTGTAACAGACAACCACCAACAAAAGATTCAAAACCAACCACCTGGTATCATGCGAATATGATCCAACCCCTCCCCAAACTCCTCAAAGTGCCACTTAAATCCCCTGCTCAAAATCCTTATCCAGCTGCTCCTGGAACTTGGCCCACTGCCCCTTGACCTTGCACGCCGAAGTCCAATAATTCCCCTTAGCGTCCTTGCCCAGCACGAAGAAGCCATCGGCCGGCTTGACCGGGCCATGGTTCTCCTGGACATACACGGGCATGCACGGCTCGTCCTTGGGGGTCACCCGCGCGGGCGAAAAGTCCAACTTGAACAGCCCGGCCTTGTCCCAGTTGGAGAAACCAACCTGGGCCATCCCACCGTCGCCAAACACGATGATGGGCAGACCCAGCGCGGAATCGCGCACCATGGAGTAGTAGGCCTCGTGTTGGGCGCGGGTGCCCTGCTCGTTGATGGCGCGGCGGACCTCCCGGGCGAGCCAGCTGAGGGGCTTGCCAGTGACGTCGCCGGCGCGGACGAGGACGTTGGCCCAGCCGAAGGCGTTGCCGACGTAGGGGTGCTCGGCGGAGGGGGGGATGAGGTCGCCCTCGAAGGCTTTGCGGAGGGACATGGCGATGGAGGCGGCGACCTGACACCATTAGCTTAGTGAAATTAATAGGGGGTGTCGAGACACATACCGTCTTATCAGCAGGATACCCCAACGGCGCCACCACACACCTCATCGTCCACGCGGTCAAGATATCCCCCTCTGTCAAAAACACCTTCCCCACATCCTCCCCCTTCTCCTCCGCCTCCCTCCTCAACTCCCCCAGCGCCTTCTCCAACTGCCCCCTCCAATAACTCTCCGGTACACACACCATCCTGTTCTCCTTCGCTCGCACCAACATATCAACCCCATATCCCAACCCCCACTTCAGCATCCCCCCCAACCCAACCTTCCTTCCCATCAACAAATGCTCCTCCCCGGCCTCCCTCGTCCTCTTAGCCAGCGCATCAAACGGATCCCCCTCCAATCCACACGGCGTCGGCACCTCCCCCTCCCTGCCCCACAACATCTTCGCCCAGTTCTCAACCACGTACTGCATCCCCAACGCGTCGAAGGCCACATGCTGCCACTGCAGGACCACCACCGTCTTGTCGGTGAACGAATTCACCCGCAGCCCCAGCACGGGGACATCCTTGGTGAGATAGTCGGAGATGCCACCGGGCTTGTAGCCGGCCTCCCAGGCGAGGGGGGCGAGGTCGTCTGGGTCGCCGACGACGGAGGGGCGGGTGGAGGGGACGGGGATTTTGGAGGCGGCCGGGTGGGCAGAGGCGGGGGTGTTGTGGGAGACGTGGGAGAAGTTGAGGGCGGGGCGGGTGGAGGTGAAGGTGGCGGGGATGTGCCAGGCGATTTTGCCGGTGGACTGGGTTGGGTGGTGGTTAGTGGTGGTGAGGTTGTCAGGGGGTGGTGGTGAGGGGGTGGTGAGGTGGTGAGAGGGCGAGAGGGTGAGGTGGTATGTGCAAGGAGGTGATGGAGTGGTGGTGAGGTGGTTGTGTCAAGGAGGTGGGGGGCAGGCACGGGGAGTCAGGGGAAGTGAGGTGAGGGATGAGGCTCGATACGACCATGTGATGCCACAGCTATCCATCAAGGACCACTGCAGGACCACACGACCAGGACAAGGAGCAAGTAGAAAAATCAAACAAGGGAAAACAAAACATACATCCTTCTTCAACCGGCCCCCCAGCCTCTGCCACCCCTCGCGCTTGATCAGCCCCTCGAGCGACGACCGCAGCTTCTCCGGGTCGAGGACATCGTCAAAGACGAGCGAGACGGCCATGTTGTTGCCCTGGACCAGCAGGCTGTTCTCGAAGAAGTGCAGCGGGACGACCCGGTCAGCCGGGGCGGCATCTGTGCCACCGTTGGCATGGCCGTTGGCCGCGGCGGGCTTCCTGCCGAGGAGCTTGTCCATTGGTGAGATGGGATGGGACGGTGAGTGGTCGGTGTGAGTGAGGTGTGAGTGAGTGGCTGGTGAGTTGTGGACCGTAATGACGAGTGTGGCCGGTATGGGATGATGAGGCGACACCCTCGTCTGGGTTTACTCGTATTTTTGGTCCCTTTTGCTTTGCTTGCTTCTTTTTGCCACCCGCGTTCTGGGCCAGGCTCGTGTTTTATTTTCCACAACTTTCTGCTCCGGGAAGAGAGACGAGCCCGGTCGCGGCAGGCGGTGGGAATTAATCTGCACTGTCTGGGTACGGCGAGTCGGGGAGTCGGGGGGCTCTGGAGACTGGGAACTGCGACGCGGAGACGAGCCGACGCACACGTGTCGAGTCTCGCGAGCAGGTAACTAGTTCTTATTATTGGCCGTCAATCGCCGTTCATCATGCAATTCCGCGCGGTGGTCGCCATCCCGGATGCGGGCAGCGAGGCCCCGCGGGATCCATCACGACTCCAGGGGGTGGACATCAAGGCGAGGGCAGGGCGAGGGGAGGGCGGCGAGCCAGAGACGGGCAGGGCAGGGATGGGGCTTGGAAGCGCGGTGCAGATCCCTCTTGCAGCAGAAATCTCCACGGCTGCATAATCTGCGAGGAGCCATTGACGCAGCATGGCCGCGCTAGCAGGCGTGGCAAGAGAAGAGAATGTCTCTGTTGCTTCGTTGCCATCACAAAGGCCTCAGTCAGAGTTGCTTCGTTGCGTGCGAGTCGTACGAGGGGCAGGCATTTTTGGTGGCTTGGGGGCACTTTGGGGCTCCGTCAATGGGATAGCGCCATGCAGGTCGCTTGGCCCACTGCATGCTGCACCATGCGGCATCCGCTTGCCTTCCCCGGCGCCCTGGCTCGCCTGGAGTTGCCCCTGGGCTGCCGCCAGGCGGAATCGGGGAATAAATGGGCAAGAAGCAAAACTCCTCGAGGGACCACCATGTGCGGGAAGATGCAACCGAGAGCGACCCAAGGACCCAAGCACCGGGGTTGGGGGGTTTCTGTGTTTGGGGGACGACGAGAAGGGAGCGGGAGAGAAACCGTTACTATTACATATTAGGGACCTTGGGGGTGGGGCAGACCGCTGGGGGATGCTGCCATGTTTTGTGGCACGGGGGCAGGCAGGCAGGCAGTTGTCTGCGATGCAACATCATGAACGAATTCCAGCAATTCCCGTGGCTGGATTTGCCGGTTCGCATGCTTCTCCCACTGCGGGATGGGCGACTCTTGGAGGGTGACCCACCGAGTCGGGTCGTTTTCGTTGTTTTCGCCAGGGACCAGGGCGCGAGTCAGGTCCACTCGCTGTTCGTGTGGGTCAATCAGAGCGTTTCGCTCTCGCTGACCCGAACGAGCAGTGCTTGTGGTTCTGGGCGGGCAAAGATGCCGGCTTTTTCTTTTTAATCTCCTTGCGGCAACTCCAGTGAACTTCAGTGGCCCCCCCTGCTGGCTCGCAGCGGCCCGGCTGGTCTTTCCGGTTCCACGCTAACGGTTCGCGAGGGGGCAACGTCCGCCTTAGGCCTCTTCAGGCACCACTTTCCCACCCGCCCCCACCCGTGCAGCTGTCCGCCCCACTGCCGTTGCTGCAGAGCCCCACCGACCCGCTGCCCTGGGTGGAGCCGGATGAGGATCGGCAACCCGCGAGCCTGGCGCGCTGTGGCCAACCCTGGGAAACCCTGAGAAACCCTGGTAACCCTGGACTGCAAACCCCCGCCAACCCACGCCAACCCTCGACGAACCCTCGCCACAAAACGTGTCCAGCGTTTGGGGTTCGAGCAGACGAACTGGGGGAGCTGGGGGGCACTTCGGGGATGCCATGCCTCGCCCATGCCGTGTTATCGTCCATTGCTGCACTCCTTGGAACTTGCTGGGGAACCCTCGACGGGGGTCGCTTCACTTGGAGCTTGGGGGGAGAACTGGGAAGACTGGGGTAGACACTGGGGAGGACACTGGGGCGGCATGGGGGACACACTGGGGGGGACACTGGGAAGAAAACACAAGAGGAGCCTCATGCTCTCCCGGGACCACCTCGACCCCCCCCTCGACTCCCCGCGACTCCTCTCGAACGTGCCGATCCCCAGATCGGCAGCCCAGCCGGTCGTTTCTGCACTTTTATTTTCACCTGCATATCCATATCCGCCCCTCCCCCCTTGCTTCTTTTCCACCTGCTTGCTTCCTTGCTTCCTTGCCGCCCCCCCTCCCTGCTCTGCCCTCGCTTCCCTCCGAGGGCACCACGCTCATTCTCTCGTTAAACAAAAGAAGCCCTCATCCTTCGCTCATCACCCGCCGTCGCTCCTTTCCCCTTGCTCTCCCGGAGTTCAGGTTCAGCATCCTTCATGCCCCGATCACGACACCACCCATCCGCCCAGCAATAGCAGTCGACCTGCTCTGCCGGCATGCGTCCGTGTCCTGTCGTCACCACACTTCCCGCTCCCGCCTGAACGGCGCCACCCGCGAACCCGCTCGTCCACACGGGCCCCTGACCCGACTTGGCTGAGCGTCGAATCCACTGGTACCGATCACCACCATCATCATCACTGCCGCGAGCAGAGACATCACCACCACCACCACAAACCACAACCACACAGCCCAACCTAATGGACCAACTACAAAATCTGCCCCCCGGGAACGCCCCGGGGCTGGCGTACAACTCGCTCCAGACAGGCACAGTCATCGCATTTGGCGTCACATACGGCGTCTGCAGCTTCTTCCTTCTCCTTCGATACATCCAGGCCTTTACCCTGGTTAAGAAGTTCGAGCCGGACCTCTTCATCCTCACATTGTCATATGGCGCCGCCCTGGTCTACTTTATCACCATGGTCAAGTGTAAGTTGGTCGTCAACTTTCCCTCTCGGTAAAGATCGCCCGCTGACGTGCATGGGTGATCGCCAGTGATGAGCCACGGCTGGGGCCGCCACCTGAACGAGCTCAACATGACGGACCTGATCGAGTTCAACAAGATCCTGCTGCCCAACACCCTCACCTACCTCATCACGCCCGCCGTGACAAAGATGGCCATCCTCGTCGTGCTGTTCCGCATCAACCCGTCCATCATCTACCGCATCTGCGTGTGCGCCATCGCCCTCGCCATTGTGGCTTACACGGCTGTGTTGACGAGTATTACGGGCGGGCCGTGCAGCCCGCTGAAGGAGGGGACGTTGACGTGCTTGATGAACGTCGCGCTGGCGCAGGCGGTGCTGAACATTGTTTCGGATCTGGCCGTGGTGTTTGTGCCGATCCCGACGATCATCTCGCTGCAGCTGTCGAGGAAGCAGAAGCTCACGGTGTCGTGCATTCTGGCACTGGGGTCTGGGTAAGCTTCCTCCCCCCCCTCCCCCCTCCTCCCTTTTACACTGTCCGCTAACCTCCCCCGCAGCGTCGTGGTCTGCTCCATCGCGCGCCTCCCCTACGTCCTGCAGATGGCGCACGACGACGACACGACCTACACCGAGGCCATCCTCGGCGTGTGGTCCATCGTCGAGGTCAACCTGGGCATCATGTGCGGCGCGATGATGCGCCTCAAGCCGCTGCTCATGCGCTGGCTGCCGCAGCTCGGCCTCTTCTCGTCGCGCACGCGCTCCAACGGCAAGTCGCTCGGCTCGTCGTCCATGGGCCTGCGCACCGACCCGCGGCCGGGGCAGCACAACTACCAGCTGCACAGCGTGCAGAAGGGCAGCGCGCCGTCGGCGAGCGACGATGGGCGGATTCATGTCTACCGGGAGTTTGATGTGACCACGACGGAGCACGACGCCCGCAGCACGGGGCCGAGTGACGACGAGAGCATGGAGAAGATCCGGACTCGCGTATGACAGGACGGGTTGAGGGGTGGAAGGGAAGAAGACGAAAACCACAAAACCAGCAATGATGACTGTTCATGTCCGGAAAAGGAGGAGACAGTACACATACACACACGCAGCATACAGCACACATCATATTACTGCATGCCCCCCGGGTCAACATTTTTACCCCGGGCCGGGCCAGAAAGCGCAGCGGCAGGCCATTGCGTGCCTTGTTTTACACCATTTGCTTTTTAGACGGGAAACCGCCATCCACAGGGTATTTGGCCGGATAGAGACGGACGGACGGAGCGGACGGGGTCGCCAGGGATACGGTCGGTCGGGACAAAGGGGATGGATGGATGGATGGACGGCGGGGGATGGTTGGTTGGTTGGTTGGCAACATTCCGGACCGGCATGGCCGATTTGATCCACGACGGACGGACGCGCACTCGCATTTTTTTCTTCTTTTCTCGCATTATTAGCTACAAGCTACCCGTCGTTAATCGGGGGCTGGCTGGCTGTCGACGCAACGTCGTCAAAATACACTGGCAGACGAAGCCGTCGGAGATGGTCGTCTGCCTTTTCCACTTGGACTACTCCCTCCCAGTTGCCCTTCCCCAGTGCCTCCACGGAGGGAAAAAAAAAAAAGAAAATGGTGATGATCCCCATTGACGTTCTCGACAACCCCCTCCCCGCCTCCTCGGGCCCAGCCGCACGCATCCATCCTGACGTAAGTGGCGTGCCTCCCGACCCCCAGCCCGGCCCGAGATGCCTGAGTCGATCAGAACGCCTCTTCCCGCCCGCCAGCGCCCCCCAATCCCACCGCAGCGGAACCACCGGCGGCGGGCGGCTCAGCCACATTCCTCGCTCGCACTGTTCGTGTACATCTGTGGCCGAATGTCGTCCCATGTTTTGTCAATGTTCGTTCCCTACATGGCAGGTCAACAAGCAGACAAGCAACCGGGGTCCGCGGCCCAGGTTCCACCATGTGAGACACGGGAACAAAAATGGGGATGCCCCGCTGTGGGTTGGAAGCTCGGATTTGCTGCTGCTGGTGGGTTGGATTTGTGGCGGGCTGGGGAATCCAGGGTTTGGAGCTGAAGTGGAGAGGGGTGGTGAGGATGTGGCGTTCGTGGTTCGGATTGTTTGCGGGTTTGCCGTTGGGTGGAAGGGATGGGGGTGGGTGGTGATATCGGATGGAGGTATGGTATTGTTTGTTTGAAAGATGGGAATTATCAGATTGTAACTTGATACAGGCTTGTAAGTTGTTTCATCCGCGGTTGTGAATCAACAGGTCGAACAACAACAAAGACTTAACCCACCACAACCCAAAAACGGCTTAGCCAAGCCGCCGCTATCCGCGCGCGCGCCGCCGCGCTGGGGTCGGGGCGGGGGTCGTGTCAACTGCTGCCGAGGCATGTCACCGAACCCCGCGAATCCGAAAAATCCGGGGTACGGCATATGTCCGCGAGGCTGGAACCGTTCCGCGTGGAGGTATACCGACGCGGGTTATAACTCGGAGTTGAGGTCAAGCTGTTTCGTCTGATCTTGACTCTAGCGCCAACCCCTGGGATCGTTCAACCGCCAACCCTTGCCCCTGGCCGCTGTTCAACCGCCAGCCATCACCATCATCACCACCAACCCAAGCATCACCACCACAACCCACCAACAACCACCACAATGATCCTCTCCCCGCCGGCCCTCTGGGCTCACCTCTCTACCACCTACTCCCCAGGCCACCTCGAATTCTACGGCACCCTCACCATCCAACTCCTCTTCTTCTGGCTGCCCTCCCTCCTCCTAACCTTCCTCGACCTCCTCCTCCCCGCCTTCTCCGCGCGCCACAAGATCCAACCGCCCCCCAAACAACCCACCCGGCAAGAAATCACCCACTGCTTCCTGATCGTCCTCCGCAACCAGTTCCAATCCATCGCCACCTCTCTATTCCTGCTCTTCCTCGCCGGGGTGACCGGCTCCCCGTCCCGGTTCCGGTTTGACGCCACCCTGCCCAGCGCGGGGGAGATGGCCAAGGATTTGTTTCTGAGCTGGGTGATCAGGGAGGTGACGTTCTACTACGCCCACCGCGCGCTGCACACCCGCGGGCTGTACAAAGCCATCCACAAGGTCCACCACGAGTTCACCGCGCCGGTGGCGCTCGCCGCGCAGTACGCGCATCCGGTGGAACAGCTCGTGGCGAACACTATTCCGATTGTTATCGGGCCACTGCTGTTGAAGTCGCATGTGGTGACTATGTGGGTGTTTCTCGCTGCGATGTTGGTTGAGACGGGGGTGGTGCACAGCGGGTATGATTTTCTTGGGGGGGTGGCCAAGTCGCATGATCGGCATCATGAGAGGTTTAGCGTGCACTTTGGGGCGTATGGGTGGATGGATTGGGTGCATGGGACGGGGG
>FTDS01000388.1_pt1 | contig 9415 bp, 14 predicted proteins | sample 1639991 | NCBI WGS metagenome assembly FTDS01 (sample SAMEA3914869, study PRJEB12502) | metagenome | biome: forest; material: soil | place: USA | collected 2012-03-12 | depth 0.1 m
GGTGAGGGGAGGGGGGCGAGGGAGGACGGATGGGAGAGGGAGGATGAGGGCGGGAGGATGAAGGAGGTCGGTTGAAGAGAGTTGTTGGACTGGAAGAGAGTTGAAGAGGGTGATCAAGGCAAGGTAAAGAGCCTGGTCGGGAAGGGATGACCGGGAGAAACTGTGGAGGAGGGAATGTTGGGAGACGGATGGCGGTGGAAAACCTGAGACAGTGGGAAGAGGAGACAAAAGTCACGACTAATTGGGCAGGCAGGGCCCATAGCTGGGAGGAAAGAGATCGAGGAGAGACTGACGAAGAGGCTGGCTTTGGCGGATGTACAAAGCGCTCTTGGTCCGTACGGCCGGGACTACGCGAGCCTTGCGGTAGTCGACGAGGGTTTGGTCACAGGGTGAGAAGTTGAGAGGTGAAGGGCCGGTGTCGAGTAGTACCAGTCGGGTATGGTTGAAGAAGCAGAGGAAGGAGGCAGCGGCACTGTCAGCCGGTCCGTCAGAGCAGAGGTCGGGACGATGGCGTTGGAACGAAGAGCATACCATCTCGTCCCTCGAAGCAGTGGGCAGGGAGCAGCTTAAATGCATGTTCACCACCAGGAAGCGGCCCTGACTGATGGGGACAATCCAATCCTGAACCTGTCCCGTTACTCAAGCGGTAGGTACCTACGAGTCGATTTTGTTTGGCACCCGGGATACGGTACATTCGATCTGGGCACCCACACCACCGAGGCACAACGATGCGATGCACAACGATGGAGACCATCCATCCCAATCCGTAAGACGCTCTCCTATTGGGCAAAGGGCCATCCCAACGACCACATCCCAATCCGTAAGACGCTCTCCTATTGGGCAAAGGGTCTCAACGACCCCGTGGCGGCGGCGGCGGCGGTGGCACTAAACTACCATATCCAATCGGACCTGCATGTACACTCCCCACTTTCGTCCCGCATGCTGCTGCGTCGAAGCCCCGTTCGGGTCAGTCCCCACCGCCAGCCACACCACCAGCCGCCGGTCTCAAAAACTGCCCCCCGCCCTCCCTCTCCCAGTGGGGAGTCCTTAGAACTCGCGCAATCATCAAGCTCCCAGGGGCTCGCCGGGCGTCGCTGCGGGGCTGCGTCGGTCGCTGGTCGCTGCTACAGCGTGTTCCGATGCTACAGCGTGTTCCGATGATGCAGCCCGTTCTGATGATGCAGCCCGTTCTGATGATGCAGCCCGTTCTGATGATGCAGCCCGTTCTGATGATGCAGCCCGTCCCGGTGTAGCCCGTCCGTCCGCCCGCCCGCCTGTTACTGGCCTTGATGCTTGCTGCGGCTGCTGCCTTCCACCGGCAGTCCCAGGGCAGCCCACCTGAAACGAAACAAGCAGCGGGCCCAGGGGGACCAGATGACGGCGGCGGTGTGGGCATTACCGATACCTGCCTGCCAGAACCTGAACAATTGCCTCCGTCCCTCTCAGGTCGGCCGGTTTCCATGTACCTTTCCTGGTAACTGCAATGCGGCTGGTGGGTGCCTTGCGTGAGTTTTTGAGGGATTTGGTGGGTCGGGTTGGATACCCGCAGTTAAAGACCGGGATCGCCGTTACCCCCGATGGACTTGTACTTGTATGTACACTGTGTACTTACATAGCGCACAACCTTAGGGATCAGAGCTTCGCTTTTCGAATTGCTCTGCTCTTCGGTAATTGGTTATGGCTGGAGATTTCGAGGCTTCCAGTTGGTTGCGGGGTCATCATTAGGTGGGGCCGTGTTGGCCGCCGCCTTGTGGGTCGCCGTCGGACAACTACTTGTTTTGCCGGCAGCGGTTCTCAGCCTTGCCGTCCGACGTGGCGGTCAGCAACCTCACTCACTGCACTGTCGGACCTCGACTGTTGACGATGATTGATAACTCGAATCTGACTTTCCTATCCCCCCCCCCAGCTCCTGTGCTATATCGCCACACCCCTGGCGTACAGACCCGTATTACCCTCCCTCCAACATCCAACCCGCCCCATCTCTACTTTTCCGTCCCAGACACTGGGACCCGACATCCCTTGTCCATGAAGCTCAGAAAGAACAAGCCATACCGCCTCTACAGTTAGCCAGCCAGCCGGCCAGCGATACCACGCCCTGCCCGTCTTGCAACACCCCAGCCTGCCCACTACTCGGCCCATGGCATGGCGCATCCATCCCCCTTGCCCTCCCCCTTCTTCCCCTCGCCCTCCATCTTCCCTTCTTCCCCTGTCACCCTCCCCTTCCCTGCCCAGAGTTTTATGTACACATTACCAAGAGAGACCAAAAAAAACCGCCGTATCCTGTAAAAGAGAAACATGTAAAAAAAAAATGTCGTAGTAACACACGCTTGTGAAGGTTTTGGTCAGGGAGCTGAGGGGCGTCTTCCCGACCGGCTCCCTGCCGAGAACAAAAAAAGGAGATATAGAAAAGAGAGCGAGAGAGGGTGGCAGCAAGAAAAGTATAACCAAGGAAAAAAGGGGGTGGGTCCCGAGTTCCTCCACGCACTGACCAGGTACGTGGGCATGTCTGTATGTCAAAAAAGGGAGAGGTGCGTTTCAGCGTCTCCGTAAAGCCCATCCATCTCGTCCATCTGTCGTTCCTCCTCTTGTTGGTTCATCCTCCTCTTATCGGTTCCAGTTCCGGTCATTGGTTCCTCTTCTTGCCGTGGAATCCGAGTTCCCCATCGGTTCATCCTCTTCTTGCCAATCCAGGATCCCCCTCATCCCTCGGTTCAGTCGTTCATAGATCGTCCGTCCGTCCGTCCGTGTTGATCGTCCCATGTTTGTTGAAATCCCGTCCCGTCCAAAAATTCGTTCATTCCCCCGTCCCGGCATGATGCCCGTGCCCATGCGCCCCATGCGCGGCCGCCTGGCCCCACCCGAGCGCCATCGCGCCGGCAAACACCGACTCGTCCACCACCGTCCCGGCGAGGCTGCTCCAGTCGTCGTAGACGTTTATCGGCGAGAGGAGGTGTGGTTGGGGCGGCTGTTGTTGCTGGAGCTGCGGGTGTTGTAATTGTTGGTGTTGCTGTTGTTGCTGCTGCTGTTGCTGCGGGGGCATCTGAGACATGAGCTGCATGTGGGGGTGCACGTGCGTCACTGTTAGGTCGTAGAAACCGCCTGGCGTCGTGGCCATCATGGGGGAGAAGGGGGAGAGGAGACCCTGCGGGGCTTGCTGGGGGATGGGTTGCTGGTCATGGGGTTGGGGTTGTTGAGGCTGTGGTTGTTGCTGCGGCTGTTGCTGCTGGGGTTGCGGCGGCTGCTGCTGTGGTAGGGGTGGCGCGTCGAAAAAGGGGTTCTTGGAAAATACTGCGGGGAGCGGTGCGAGGCTGCGCTGCTTCTTCGGGAACGGCATGTCGTCGTACATGGGTGGGGACGGGGGATTCGGCTGCGGCGTGGACATGTGCTTCACCAGCGGCGACTCGTGCAACGACGGGGTGTTCTGCTTCGGCGGCTCCGAGATCGGGCGAGAAATCGAGGGCGCTGGAGATGGTACCGGCGCGGCCGACGGCTGGATCTCGTCCCGCACGCGGATGGTGGCCGAGTCATGGGCGAGGCGAGCAAGGAACTTGGGGTCGTCCCGGCCCTCGCTGAAGAACTCGAGGAGGTCCTGCAGCTTCCCGGGGCTCTCACCCTCGAGGAATCCCTGCGCGTGTCCCGTCATCTTGGAGTCCCACTCCAGCATGGGCTGCTGGTTCCGCGGCAGGTGGCCGTAGAGCTCGGCGTCGAGTTCCTTCCATGCCTGGCTGATGGAGGGCTGGTGCAGCAGGCCGTAGATGACGAGCGAGTGGTTCCAGTGCGCCTTGTTGCAGCCGTCCTCGTAGTGGCGGGCGATGTGATCAAAATAGCGGTCACGGCTGGCGAGGAAGCCGCCGCAGAAGCCGCATGCCCTGCCGAGATGATCAGTTGGTCATGTTTGCATGCGGCGGGGGGTTGGCATCACACGAGGCGTCAGGCCACACAGCCCGAAACAGGCCGGAACAGGGGCAGCAGAAAGCAAAGCGAAACGCCAACCAAAAATACAAATAAAAAATAAAACAATAATAACAAGGACAACGCAGACAAACATACCATGCCGTCTTCTTTTGCGTGTAGCGCACCACGCGGTCAGCGTGCGGGCACGTCGTGCAGCCGTGGGCGTTCTTGTGGTGCTGGTTGAAGGTATTCGCGCCCCAGAAGATGCGGTTGCAGTTGGGGCACGGATAGCGCTTGTACCGCTCGTGGAATTCGTCCTCGTGGCGCTTCCAGTCGAACTTGCGCTGGAATGCGACATCGCAAAAGGTGCACCAGTAAGCGCCCTGGGGTTTGGAACCCCCCCTGTTGCTGCTCTTGGAGGGGGGCGCAGGCGGCGTGGGCAGCGGGGGCGCAGCCATGTCGCCCCCAATTCCGCCGTGGGATGACACGGAGCTCATGGACGTGGCCATGGAGCGGATGCTGGCCCTCCCCGACGACTTGGAGCTCGTGGTGGACACGGAGAGGCGCGTGTTGGCGTTGGACCGGTGGCCCCTCTTGGCGTGGTGGTGGACGGACGGCGGACCTGGCAGCGCAGCCTGCTGCGGGAAGCCGGGATCCATGGTGGCCGGCGTCGCGTCGTCTCCTGTCGCCGTGTCAACGACGGAATCGGCGTCCCCCGTGAAACCCCAAGCACCGGTAGCCTCGGGCTTACCATCGCCGTAGTTCTCCAGCAGGGCGCGCAGGAGCGCTTCGCGTGAGAGGCCGCAATCGGTGAGGGCCTGGACGTGGAGGCGGGCCGCGGCCAGGCTGTCGGCGGGCGGGTCGCGGAACGGATCCATGGCGGCGGCGAGTCGGAGGGGTCGGGCGGGAGAGGAGAGCGGGAGAGAAGGCGGGAGAGAGAGGATGAGAGAGAGCGAGAGCGCGGCCCGATACTCGCACTCGGCTCAACTCGGGGCGGTCGAATCCAGGTTGTTGGGTGGGTAAATGGGACAGATGGCAAGGAAACCGTCGAGATTTTGACAAAAATGAGAGAATGTAGGTCGATGTAGGTCGAGATGGCAGCTGGCGATTCCGTCGTCGGGTCGGGGGCACGCTGGTGTCAAGCAACGAAAGGTACGAGAGAGGTGGTGGCTGGTGATTGTGGTTGAGAGAGGTTGCTCCCGGCAAAAGAATAAAGCAGCAAACGTTGGTCAAGTCTCCATAACGCGCAGTGCCAAACTGCCGAATAAAAAAAAGGTGCAAAACGGCGAAAAAAACGAAGAAAGATACAAAGGGCGAGGGCGTGGTTCGGGATCCAAAAGGGTGTAGGAGTTGAGGCCTCACGGGCGGCGGGGGAGCAGCGTAGGAATATAATACGAGGGTTCCCCGTGCAAGCAGCAGGCGAGCACGCAGTGGGCAGGTCAGCCAAGGTCGGGCGAGGAGCCAGACAAGGTGCAAGGCACGCTTTCTCCGAAATGGAGAATGGGAAAATGGAGAATGGAACGGAACCAGGGTTTGGGAAGTGCGCGAGTGGCGCGGGGCGCGGCACCGAGGAACCGGGAGAGTGCGTGCTGACAGCGGAAAGGTGGAAAAGACTGGAAAGGAAGCGGGAAAATGGACAGGGAGAGCAAGGGAGAGGGAGATGGAAGAAGCGTGGAGGCGAGCACGCGGCGCAGAAGCGCGAACCATTGATCCATCCACTCGCCGGGCCAGGGCAGGACAGGGCAGAGGGCAGGGCACCAGCACCAGAACCAGGGCTGCGCTGCAAGCACCAGCCAGGGCAGCAATGGAAGCACACCAGCACGGCACCAGCAGGGCCCAGGGGACCATCCTCTCTCCATCGCCCAGCAGGGGCCCCCAGCAACGGCAGCAGCCCGAGCAGCAAAAGCAGCGACGGCAACAGTGGAGGAAGCATCGGCAGCAAGGAAGCTGGGCAGCAGCAGGGAACGAGCAAGCATCCATCCGCACACACATCAGCAAGCATCAGCAAGCATCAGCAGCAGGGCAGCCCAGCCCGCGCCGAGCACCACACACACACACTCACACACACACCACAGCTCCAACACCACCTGCAGCATCCACCTGCACCAACGGCGCGTGCCACACCACCCGTTCAGCCTGCAACCACAAACCCCAGCCCGCAACCGCCCCCAGCACCCCCCTCCCCAGCACCCCCCAGCAATGGAAAGCAACCCCTCGCCGACTCGACAGACGAGACGATGCAAGAGCGAGCCAAGCCCAGAAAGCGAAAAGCCAATGTCCCGCTGCGCAGGACCGGGCGAGCAGGGTGCGGCAGATCTGCCAGGTCCCTCGTCTGCCCACCGAGCGGATCCCCTGCTGGGAGCCTGATTGGGCGCATCGCGCACAGCACCCCTGTCCCACCTGAAACACAACTCCAGGGGGGAGGGAGGCATGGGGGGTCCTGCTGCTGGGTGCAGCGTTTCGAAACACCACGCCTTGCAGCGTGGCGCTCTAATCAGCACGCGCCGGAGCGGCTGGCGCAGCGTCGCCTTGCTTGCTTGTTGTTGTTGGAGGAAGCGAGAGAATGGGGTGAGGTGGAGGAGGAACGGAGAAAGAGAGGACGGACCGCCCATTGTTTGCGCGCGCGCGCGCTCGCTGCGGCTAGAGTCCTGCTGCTGCTGCTGCTGCTGCGGCTCCTGCTGCGGCTGCCTGTCTGCCTGCCTGCCTGCGTCTCCGTCTGCGTCTGGACTGTCAACTGACACAGTACGGGGTGCAGCTGTCGTCTCGAACAGCTGTCTCTGTCGAGGGCGCAAACCGACACACACGGAGGTGGGATGTGATGGACGCCGGCGCCTCGCCCTCGTCTTGCCTCGCCCTTGTCCTGCACTGCACCTGCACCTGCGCTCTTGGGCCAGTGTTGCGTTCGACCAGGGCAGGGAAGGAAAGAACTCGTTGCTTTTCTTCCTTCCTTCGCTCTCTTCTCCCCCCTTCCCCCATCACCAACAACCAACCTCTCCTCTCCCCATTCACGGCCAGGCCCGCAGAAAAAACGCCGCAAAAATGCTTCCTTCCCTTTCTTCCACCCCCCGGTCAACATCAGATCCAGGGGACGAGGACCCTTGGTCGAGACAAGATCGCATGTCACTGTGGGTCGAGGGTTTCCGCCTTAGTCTTGATCCGTTTCCCGCCCAGCACTCGAGTTCAATTAAGGACCGGGTCAGGCCCCCCTCCCCTCTGCTGGCTGGTGGCCGGCACCCCCCTTTCTCGAAATACCCACAGAAGAACACACACCCACGCAACGCAAGGCTTGCTTGCCTGCTGCCTTCGGTCTCGCAACAAAAGACCGATTCTCGGGCTTCCCGAACGACCGGTCGAGATTGATGAGAGAGGAAGAAAGCGAGAGAGAGATTGCGCCCCGGGCTGCAACACCGTGTGCGGGAAAGGCAGGCCGAGGCGAAAGACCAGAAACCAAAACCGCGATGGCCCCTGTGTGAAGAGCGGAGCTCGGCCTGGATCTGTGCGATTTGAAGTGAGCAGCATCTCGGAGCAGCTCCTGTGCCTGAGCTGTGCTTGCTGGCCCCCCTTCCCCTTCCTGCTTTCATCATCATCATCATCATCATCATAATCCACATCCACAATCCATGCCCCATATCCTCCCCCCCTCCCGACCCTCCCCAAACCCCCAGGCGATCCGACCCGACCGAGTCTTACCCGGATTTTGGCCGCAAAAACCCACCACACACACGTGGGAGACACGAACAAGCTGTGGACCCTGCGTCGATTGTCCTCCCGCCGCTGTGTCAACCCTGGCCTGGGTTCATCAGCGGGTGTGGGTGGGTGGGTCGTGCCGTGGATCGATGATCGTGCTCGCCCTCCCCTGCCCTGCCCTGCCCGCGTCAAAACACCAGCAAGGAGCAAGATCCTCCTCGTTCGTACTCGTACAAAAAGTTATGTAGTTGCCTATGTAGGCTGGTTACATCTTAGTTGAACCCCTTTCACATCTCCGTCTTTCTCTGTCTGTTGAGCACATTGTCCTGTACAGCATGTACGCGTATATCTTCGGGTATCCCCCCAAAAAGGGGGCCAATTTGAGGCAGGGGTAGCTGGAATCGGAGACGCAATTCCAAACCGTGGTGCCCCTCCAAAACCCCCAACCAACCCCCCCAAATCCACCCAGCAGCAGCAGAATCGGTAGCAGCACGGTCCGTCCACGGGGCTCATTCCGCACTCGGCTTTCCTCTCGTCTCCCAAAACCGCCAACACCAACACTACAAAATCCCAAATCTCCATCCGCCACAACCCTCGGAAATAGCATCAGCCACATCGGCTCCCTCCCTCCACATCCGGAATCTTTCTCGTCGCCGTCTAACTACCTAACCGAACATCAACTAATATCCGCGTGGTCCCGGCCCCGCTCCCCTCACGAATTGCCGGGCTGCCAAGCCGAGTCCGGCGACTCCCACGCTCAGAGCACGCACGCACCACAGCACGCACACCACGGCCGAACGCGCGTTGCCCCGCCGACGAAATAACAGCTAGCCCCGCCTGGGCGAAAGGTCCCATTCATCAACTGCCTAACACCTCAACCCCTGACCTGACAACCCCCCCCCCTCCCCTGGTAGGACTGACTAACTAACCCCCTGACTGACCGAACTGACTACCCAAAATACCCAGTTAGCCGAACCGAGAAACCCAACTCGACGGGCGGAGCGGGCGGGCGAAACACCAACCCGCCCGCCGGGCCAGACCCAACCAGCCCAACCCCACGGGAGGGCCGAACCAACTTCACGGGCGGGACCAAAAACCAAACCCCGCGGGCGGAACCAAACCGAATCGAACCCCGCGGCGGCCGGGGCCAAACTCCAACCCTACGGCCGGGCCAGATCCAGCCTCAGACTGCAGACCCAACCATCCCCCAACCCCATCCTCCCTCACATCACCTCAAATCATATCATCTCAAACCCCGCCTCCTCCAACTCCCTCCCCGCAAGCAGCATCGGCCGCCCCTGCATCGGAAACGGCCAAAACAGCGGGTTCCTCTCAATCTCCTCGGCCGCGGCCTCTAGCTCCGACAGCCCCATCTTCTTCATCTTCCACTTCATCCCCCCATCCCCCTCAGTCTTGACCTTAATTCCCCCCGCGGCTTTAGGCCCCCACGCGCACGTGAAATCCGCCTCGACAAAGTTTGGCGCGAAGAAATTCAGGCTGGCGGCCACTGGGCGGGTTGCGCGTTCGAGGGCTTCGAGGTCGGCGTCGTCGAAGGCTGAGAGGGATAATGTGCCGCTTCCGCCCCCGGATGTGGTGGTGCCCGCAGAGGAAAGGTTGACGTCGATGTCCCACTTTTTGGCGAGGAACTTGAGGATGTTGAGGGCTTGCTCCGCAAAGTGGTGGCACGGCGCCATCTCGGTCAGGTCGGCGATGCCGCGGCCGAGGGCCTCTGTCGCGGCGCGGGCGTTGAGGGCCCAGGGCTGAGGGGTGGCGCTGGGGCCGCCGGGCGGGAGTTTACTGCCGCCGGATGGGGTGTTGGTGAGGGGGTTGGGGA
>FTDS01000324.1_pt1 | contig 9375 bp, 5 predicted proteins | sample 1639991 | NCBI WGS metagenome assembly FTDS01 (sample SAMEA3914869, study PRJEB12502) | metagenome | biome: forest; material: soil | place: USA | collected 2012-03-12 | depth 0.1 m
GTGATGGGCAGACGAAGGGGGAGGGGCTTGGGAAAAAGTGGAAGGGGTGGCTAAGTGGGAATCGCGGGCGAGTGAAAGTCACCGAGGGGGAGTTAACAGCACTGGGGTTGACCAAGCAGGAGGTGGATGAGCTAGTCCGCGGCGGCTTCTTAACCGTCGTCGGAGCGGGTGGCAACGCCGGGGTACGAGCCCGACCAGAAGGGCGGGCAGGCCGGGTCAGCCTAGAGACTGTCGCGCGGGCCGCGACGGGGTCGGTAGCGGCGGTCGGCGGGACCGGGGCAGTCCACGCCGTCGGGGGATCGGGCGTGCGGGGCCGCGGGGGAGGGGACCAGGGCGAATTCTACGTGGCTGTCCCTGGGTGCGGGGTGTTTCTCAAGCTGGCGACTGCCGCAGTCGAAAGACTCGCCGAGCTGCTGCGCAAGTCGCAGTACCGCGAGATGCCGGAGGAGGAGCTGCGGGAGAAGTGGGATGGCGGGGTTGTTGGGGGCAGCGAGGCGTCGTGGGCCAAGCGGGCGCGCGGAGAGTTTGCGGGCGTCCATCCGGCGCGGACCAAGAAGTGGAGGGAGTTCCATGGGCTCGCGTTTGGGTGGGTGCTGCAGGAGGCGGTGGGTGCGGGCGTCGTTGAGGTGTTTGAGACGCGGAGCGTTGGGCGGGGGGTGCGGTTGGTGTGAGAGGGGTGATGGGATGTGCTATTCTTGGGCGGACGACGTACACTACACTACACTCCCGCTACAACACTATACTACTACACCAGACGAGTTCACATGTACACACCTCCTCATCCTCTTCACCATCACCACCACTCCCACCACCCCACACACCGAGGCTCACCAACCCTCCCACCACCACCAGCGGCCCGACTCCTCTGTACCTCGCCAGGTCCTCCTTGCCATCCTAACACTCGAGATGTCTTGGGATGTCCGAGACCAGACCAGACCAGACGAGACCAACACGCGGGACGTGATGGGACGGGACGAGACCAAACCCTTCCCTCGTCGGAGGATTCAACAGCGTGGCTCGCTCGCCCGGAAGCAATCCCAACCCGGCGCCATGGATCCCCTCCCCCCCTTCCCCTCCTCCCGCATCCCTCCTGCTTCCGCTGACGCCTCGGTCGTCTGAACTTGAACTCACGAGAGAGGAGGGTGTTACTCCCGCCGCGTGCTGTGCGTGCGGGTTCCCGGCCGAGACGGAGCAAAGGAGGGGGATGGGGGGATGGGACACACAACCGGGATTGGGCTGCCAGTGGTCTGAAACACACACACACACACACACCACATCCCGGGATATAGCTCCCGCGCTGCTATAATGCTTTGCCTTGCCCAGAGGGCGGGTGATGGGCCCGCAGGTTCTGGAACAACAGGCGAAACTAAACAGAGGGGGGGTGAACCATGGTTTGGTTACTTGCCTGGCTGAGGTGTGAGTGTGTGTGTTGGTGTGGTGTGTACGTGGCCCGGAACACCGAGCCTGTCTGTCACATGCATGTCAGTTGTCGCTCGTTCGTCCGAAGAAGGCGGGCGGTGTCGTCTCTTTTGCGGGGTTGGTGTTTGGGGATTCCGAATTTATATTGCCGAGTTGACTGATCGGTGTCCTTGCAGTTGAGTGAATGGGTAGGCGGTGTGCCGTGTGCCGGCCGCGAGCGAGGAGGAAGGTGACCATGTGGGTAGAGAGACCAACAACAACAAACAGACCCGACGATGGCAGCCGACTTGTGGTTTTGTCTCCCCCTCCAAGGATCACCCCGCGATGCCCCCCAATTTTCCTGTCCTCCCCGCCCCCTCCGACGCAGTGTTCGGCCGTGAGCAAAAAAGGTCGGACTTGGGATGCCGGGGGTCAGAGGGAAACCTCGGTCGGTGCCTGTGTCCTACCTGCTTGTCCCAGGCGGTCGTCCGGGCAGGCTGACGCCGCATGTGGTTGGACAAGACGCAGCCTTGGGGAAAAAGGAGCTGAGACAAGAAACGCCGCCCCTTGCCTTCCCTCCCGCAGAGCATGAATAACAAATGGCAGATGGTGATGGGTGTGTCTGTGTGTGGGAAAATCATCAGCCAGGTGCCGGGGTTTTAGTTGAAACAGCAACACCCGCCGCAGCCCGCGCCCGGGAATTCTGCCAGCCGGCTTGATGACTGTCCATCTGCCTGCCCCTCGCCGTGGCTACGGGCCAAGACAGGCGAGAGAAGAAGAGCAGGGAAGGCAGGCCGGTCGATACTCTACTCTGGACAGTTCAGAGAGTGATGACTGAAGGGACCGACAGCTGTCTCTTCTTCAGCCGTTTCTCCCGTCAACCGTCTCCCCGCACCATCCCACCCTTCACACCCCCGCCGCCAAAACCCGGGCTAAGTGTTTCAATAGAGGCTGATTGTAACATCTCAGCCAGGCGAGACCAAAACGCGGGCCCGGGAGCCGCCCCCCTCTCTCTCTCTGCCTGCCGGCCGGGTATGCGTGTGCGTGTGTGTTTCTAACGGCTTTGACAGTTGGAGTGGAGGTGGAGTGGGGGGGAAGAAGACGGCGGGGGTCGTCAACCCCCTTTTATGAACAGGTGTGTGGCTGCCGCAGAAAAGAAACAAGAGCTGGCTGTTTTGGAGTTTTGGGCGTGGCCTGGTTTGCCGATCTCTGGGCCGCCTCGTTTTCCCCCCCATTTCCCCATCTGCTGCTGGGGGTGGGACGGCCGCGGGCGTGGCGTTGTTGGTTGTCGGAGAAAGAAAGAAGGCGGTTTGCGTTTGTTCCCTGTCATCAACCACGGGGGATGAATCTGTGGTACACGCGGCGGCCGATGGAGTCTTGTACGGACATTAGAATTTCTATCAACGTCGCAAGCGGGCCATGGCTGCACCCCAACACTGCGACCACAGTTTGATGATTAAAAAAAGGCGATTTCCCAGATTTCCCAGATTGTCAGGTTGCATCCCCCGATTTTTTAGCTACTCGCGCTTCCTGCGCGAAGCAGCATCCGGACGCAACCCTGCCTGCACTCCAGCATCCCAAGGCCGCCTGAGTGCCTGCATCGCCTCAACTCCCTCCCTGGTCGAGGCGATGCGCGCACGGGCGTTCCGTCAAATGCCGGCGTCTCTCGCGATGGACCACGGCCTGCAGGGTGGCGCTTTTTTTTTCTTGCTGTCTTCGTCCGGAGAAGATTGCGACCCCCGCGCCTGTGCATATCCAGCAGGCACGAAGACAAAGAAGACCGGCTCCCGTCCGTACGTACCTGGATCTGGATGGACACACTGCGTTCCGTTGTGGACTTGTTCGATGGGCGGCAGCGGCATGGCATGGCGAGACTCGCACCGCATTTCCTGCTGCTGCCGCACTGGGCTGCCGCTGCCGCCGCCGCCGCCGCATTGCTGCGGTGCGATGCCGATCGAGATAAGTAAAATCGAACGACCCAAGATCGGGGTTTCCACAGTAGCATGTGGACTGTGGACCTGGAGAGCAAAAAGGACCCGGCCGGATCCATCCACGTCCGCGCGCCCGTCGCGCGCCTCGTGAGTCGTTACCGAGCCTGCGGAGCCCGCCCGCGGGCGTCATCTCTCTCGTCCACATCCACAAGAGGTTCGTTCGTTGGTGCTCCATCCATCTTGAGATCCGCATCCTCATCCTCCACCCAGGGCATGCACGCTGTGGATAGTTTGAGTGGGCTGGGCTCAGGGCTGGTGGGCTGGCCGCTGCTGCATGGCTCCTTCCGGCGTTCCACCCTCGCGGGCGGGCTCCACTACACAAATGGCGCAAGGAGAGAAAGATGGAAGCGCGCAAATGGAAGCCAGACAGGGCCAGAACGGGCAAATCCTCGTGCAAGTGACGCGTGGTGGGCGCGGGGAGACGGGCTTTCTCGTGGGCTCGCTCGCGTGTGTGTTCGGCAAGACGGCGGCGGGTGGACGACTGACGACCCCACACATGATGCTTGCCTGGGCGCCCCCCAAAAAGAAGCCCCCCCCCGGTTCCTGCGTGGTAATATCAAATTGGGGCAGCGAGCCAATGCAACGCTTGCGATGTGATGTGATGGGGTTTGCCGTTGATCCTCCTGCAGCGCGTCCGCCAGGCCTGAGTGGTTGGTTCGTCAAGTCAGCGCCCAGGGCATGTCTGTGGGCAACTCTCCAGTCCCGCAGCTCCGGCAACCCCCCTCCTCGTGCAGAAGCTCGCAGGCCTAGTGCACGGCGGGGGAGCACTGCCTGCTCGGCCGGCCTTACTCTTGCCGGGAGAGGGATGGGGGGATGGATGCCCTGCCCCTTGATGCCGTCTGCTGCTCACATCATGCGAGATGGACTGCCCCTGGGCCTAGGAGGCGCTTCTGCATGAACTACGAGGTCATAGTTTGGAGGAGATGCAGGCAGGCTGGCAGGCAAGGAGGGAGAGGGAGAGGGAGTCCGGGTGGGGGTGTTGTTTCTTGTTCCTCCATGCTGTCACCGTCCGTCGGCATTGTCGTCATCGATCATCGCTGTCCCGGTTTGTCGTGTCGTTGTCTGGGTGAAAGCGAGCCAGGCCACCACGAGCCCACCCGCCCGCCGTCATCCATGGATGATGGACTCGGCCCAGGTTCAAGTCCGTCGTGGACGAGTCCCAGAATAGTCGCACGTGGGGGATGCTGTGTGCGCCCCAAGATTGCTTGCCGGGCCTCCCCTGGCATCCCCTGGCGGTCCCCTGGCCTGTCCCAAGCCTGCCCAAGCCCGCCAAGCTGCCCCCCAGCCCAGAAACGGCTTAATCCGCCTGGGGTTGCGCTTGCAGGGATCAGCAAGGGCCCGGTGATGGTCCGTCGAAATTGCTTCTTGTGAAAAAGGGACCAATGGCTCGGCTCGGCTGGACCGGGGGACCAGAGTGCCACGGGCAAGGGAATTTTGGGCTGGGAAAACAAGGGGGTGGATGCCTTGAAGGGAAGCCAGTGAGAGCGGGCGGGCGAGCAGCCAGCGCCAACGACGGGCCCAGAGACAGGAGATACCACCACCCGCGAAGGGGAAAGGCGCGACGAGGAAAAGGAAAGATCTGCCCACTGCGCGCACTCGTCCATTCTCCGCCGCCGCCGCCCTCTCCAGCTCTCGAGGCTTGCTCTCTGCTGCCCCCTTCGACGCCCTCCGTGTCTCCCGAGCAACAAACAACTGCGCTGGTGGTTGTTGGGTGCGAGTGACCGACCGACCGACCGAGTGAGTGTGAGTTGAGGGCAATTCGACCACCGACACAGACACACGACACACCGAGGAAAGCGACTCGACCGTCCATCCATCCATCCCTCCCTCCACCCTGCCATCGACGACCAAGTTGTGCCGTGACAACCAACCTGCAACGGCTTGCACAAGCTGGTAACGAAACGGCCTAGCCTGCCCACCCCCCCCCCGGCACCCAACACTCGTTGCCCATCCCGAATTCATTTCTTCAGCCATCCACCGTCCATCCGCCTCTGCCATCCGCCATCCGCATCCACCATCCCTCCCTTCTCCGGCCTCAGCACCAGCGAGCAGCGTCTTGCATCTCGGCCGTCCACTCGTTTTTCGGTTCTCCGTGCCTGGGGCAATCCACGATTTTGTCTGTCGGCCCTGCAAGCGCCGCCCTGTCTGAGATCTCGACGCCAGGCCGGACCTCTGGCTGGCTCGAGCACCCGCACCACTGCATTGTTTCCCCGCCGCCACTCCTTGCTTCCCTGCTTCTCCTCGAGAAGTCCCGTCCGATCTTTTGCATCCCTTTCCTTCTCACCTTACCCTTTGCTCGGCCACTCCTCGGGCGCCGCCAGCTCCATCCAGGTTGCTCCCGTCTGCTCCAGTCAGGCACCGCCAACTCAAACAGCAGCGGGGTTCCTGTTGTTGTTGTTGCGCGAGCGATCGAAGCACGCCCAACACACACAATCGCTTCTCTCACACCACACACCACCCACACACCACAGAACAAAACCCGGCTGTGGTGCTGTGCCCCCGGCCGACACACTCTCGCTCCCTCCCCCTCCGGATCTCTCCTGCGTCTGCACTCGCGCGCACGCCGCCGCCGCCGCCGCCACCACGCTTGCTTCCACGCTTTCCACGCCTCTCGACACCCGTCCTGCCGAGGGCCTCCCGACACCCAGCGGCAAAGTGCAGCCCCCTCGCTCATTGCAGTGACACAGCGTCACAGGCTTCTTTTCACGACATCTTGCAGACACAACACTCGCTCAACCCTGCTGCTAGTGCGTGCTTTACTTGCAAAAGCGCAGCGATCACGCGGCTGGTTGCCCAAAGAGCACTCTCGCTTCCCACTCTGCCCACTTCCCACTCGTTCTGCCGAGTTGGGCCTCGACACTTGCGGCCCCCCGCGACCCGATCAGGCCCCGTCGTGTGTGCCTGTTTCCCGTGCTCCTCCACACCGGGGAAAACAACAACAACAACGGACGAGAGCGCAGACCGTGGTTTGTACTGTGTACGCACGCCCACCGCCGACAGACGCCTTGCAGGCCGCCCAGATTGACGTGCAGTGCAGCTGACCAGCAAATCCACAGGCGCCGCCGCGGCAAGTCTAATTAGATTGCGCAGCTCTGCATCATCCTCTCGACGCAGGCTGCACGCACGTCTCCGCACCTTCGGCGTTGCACTGTCCCAAATCCTCGAACTCTGCTGCTGCTCCACACTCGCATCGCCGACAGCACCCGGATCCTGCTTCAGGTTTCATAATCTGACAGCATCAGGCACCCTGGCACCGCTCTCCCCCCGCGTATAAACTGACTGCCATGTCCACGGACCTGTCTGCGCCGGGACTTGAGTTGTAGTGCACTCGGCATCCGTTGCACTCTGCCGTGGCTTCGAATCCAGCAAAACCAGCTCACGCACACACACAAACCCTCCGACAACATGTCGACAGCACTTCCGAGGCCGGCCAGGCCCTCCATCAGCCCCCCGAGCATAGCCCTCCCGGCATTGCCCGTGGCAAAGACGAGGAAGAGCACCAACGGCCTGTCAACTTCTTTCAGCAAATCCACCCCCACAACCCCGAGGAGCGGCCTGCGAGCACCCTCGGCCAGCCTCCTCCCTCCCGCCATGCCCACACCCGCCGGCGCCCGCTCCGTATCGGGCGTCAATTCCGCCGGCAAGACCATCCGGAAAACCGTCAGCATTAACTCGTTCCCCCAGCCGCCACGTGCCGACGGCCGGATATCCAGCCTACCACCCAGCCCGCTTTCTACGAGTGCGCCCTCGCGAAAACTGAGGACACCCACCACACCCACCTACCAATTATCCAACGGCACCCCGAGCTTTCTCAACGGCACCGCCGAGGGCAAGTCAATATCCCGACCAGCCGCCACGAGGAATTCCGACGGCCTCATCAGCGTCGCCTCCCCGCCACAGAGCCGCAGCTCCTCCGCCCAGGACTCCTACTCGACCTCGGCGACACAGTACGACGATGTAAACGACGCAGCGCCGCCACGGCCCGAGACCTCGGCAGGAGGGAAAGGGCCAAAGGGAGACGGCAAGGGCAACGTCATCGTCAGCGTCCGTGTGCGCCCGGACGCCGCTGGCAGCGACAACAAGTCGGATAGCGAATTTTTCGTCGACGGGCGCAAGTCATTGATCGCATATCGGGGGAAGGAAGGAGGCGATTATTATTACGGTAAGGGCGCCGAGAAGCTGGGAAATTTACGAGACTCCCACTAATTCCATCGCTGCAGACAACGTCTTTGCGACAAATGACGACAACTCGCGAGTTTACGACCACAGCGCCAAGCGCCTGGTACGACGGGTCATGGAGGGCTACCACGGCACAGTGTTTGCCTACGGCATGACGGGCACAGGAAAGACCTTCTCGATGCAGGGCACAGCATCCTCTCCCGGCGTTATCCCCCTCGCCATCACCGACATCTTCTCCTACATCCGCGAGACGCCCTCGAGGGAATTCCTCCTCCGCGTCAGCTACCTGGAAATTTACAACGAAAAGATCCACGATCTACTGAGCATGCCTACCGGCAATGGCGCCGGGGCGGGCCAACAACAGGAGGAGATCAAGCTCCGCGAGGACAGCAAGCGAGGTGTTTATGCGAGCCCGCTGAAGGAGGAAATCGTTCAGAGCCCGACACAGCTCCTCCGCGTGATCGCCCGTGGCGACCAGGCTCGCAGGACCGCCAGCACCCAGTTCAACGCCAGGAGTTCCCGCAGTCACGCTGTTGTCCAGATTGTGGTGGAGAGCAGAGAGCGCGTGCCGTCGGGTCCGGGGGACAACAAGCGGCAAGGCCTTCTGCCAGGCGGTGTCCGTGTGTCGACCCTGAGCTTGATCGATCTGGCTGGTTCGGAAAAGGCGGCCGAGTCCAAGGAGCGCCGGCAAGAAGGTTCCCATATCAACAAGAGCTTGCTCACCCTCGGCACCGTCATTGCCAAGCTCTCCGAGCACAAGGACAAGGACGGAAAGATGGCCGACAAGGACGGCAAGCATCTGCCGTATCGCGACAGCAAGCTTACCCGCTTGCTTCAGGGCGCTCTGTCTGGTAACTCGCTTGTCAGCATTCTCTGCACCATTTCCGTTGGCGCCGCCGGGACAACTGCCTCGGCCAACACGCACGCCAACGAGACCATCAACACGCTCAAGTTTGCGTCCCGCGCCAAGAATAACATCGTCAGCCACGCCAAGCGTGCTGAGGAGGCTCTCGGTGCTGGTGGCGATGGCGGCGCGCGGGTCTTGCTCGAGCGCTACCGGATGGAGATCTCGGAGCTGCGGAAGGAGCTCGAGTCCAAGGCCAAGGCCAACAGCCAGAAGGAGGTCGAGGAGGAGAAGGAGCGCGACGCGGAGGAGGAGCGGGCGCGGGAGAAGGAGGCCGAGATGCGCCACGAGGAGCAGATGCTGGAAATGCAGCTGGCCCGCACCGCGCTCAAGGAGAGGATAGACCACCTGAACCGTCTCATCCTCAGCTCCAAGTCGATCGGCGTCAATGCCAGCGGCTCGTTCAGCGCCCTCGGCATCCACCCGCGCTACTCGCAGGGGTCGGTCCGCTCGTCCATGGCGGCCTCCAACGCGGGCAAGCTCGGCCTCGAGCGCACCGCCTCCATGACCTCGAGCGTCTCCACCATCGGCCGCAAGTCGGCCAGCCACCGCTCCTCGGGCGGCGCCGAACCCCCCGCGGTAGACGACGAAGACAGCATGGGCGAGTTTGGCGACGGCACCGCCTCGCTCGCGTCGCAGAACCGGGCGCTGCAGGCAGACCTGACCGACAAGAACCGGTACATCCAGACCCTGGAAAAGCGCCTCCTCCAAGCGCGGCGCGCGAGCTCCTCCCGCACATCCGTCGGCCTGTCCGCCAGCAAAGGCATCATGGTCGGCGAGGACCACTCCGTGGCGACCCTGATCCGCGAAAAAGACGCCGAAATCGCCGAGCTCCGCGCCCGCCTCGACGACAAGGACAAGATGCTCGCAGCGCTGCGCACGGCTGCCCGCTCGCGCGACAAC
>FTDS01000164.1_pt1 | contig 9277 bp, 15 predicted proteins | sample 1639991 | NCBI WGS metagenome assembly FTDS01 (sample SAMEA3914869, study PRJEB12502) | metagenome | biome: forest; material: soil | place: USA | collected 2012-03-12 | depth 0.1 m
CCAGCACCGCCCACAGCGCGCTCCCCACAATCAACCCACACCCCACCAAACTCACCACCCCCATCCGATTCCCAAACACCCACCGATCAAACCCAGCCGCAAACAACATATGCGTATACGTCATCGCCGTCGCGCGGTTCGACTTCTCCCCGCCAATCCCGGCCGTAATCATGAACTGCATCAAAAACCCACACGCGCCCAATCCACACAGCAAAAACCACTCCCACGCTGTGGCGGGCAACAGACCCGGGAGCCCGATGCGCGGCGGGGAGGTCTGGCCGATGCCCAGCGCCGGGCAGATGAGTATTGCCGCGGCGCTGACGAGGACGCACCACGTGGAGAAATAGGTCACCGTGATGAGGGCGTGTGCGCGCTTGCCGATGCAGCGGATGGCGGTGTAGGCGCCTGCCGCGCCGAGGACGCCGAGGAGGGCGACGAGGATCGCGAGGAGGCGTTGGGAGGTTGTGGGGGGTTCGCTGCCCAGGTGGGGGGATGAAGTCGTGGTGGAGTTTGCGGGAGTGCCGTCGGGGTTGAAAGTTGGGGTGGGGGTGGTGCTGCCAAAGATGGAGACGGGGCGGGCGATGATGACGACGCCGGCTAGGGCGACGAAGGAGGCCAGTTGCTCTTTGCGGGTGAAGGGGTCTTTGAGGAGGAGGTGGCAGATGTAGCCGGATAGCATGGGGGCGAGGAAGGTGATGACGGTTGCTTCGGCGAGGGGGAGGTACATCATGGAGTACCACATGCCGTAGATGCCGAACTGTGAGAGGTGTTGTTAGTCTCCGGTTACAGGCATTTGCTCCCAAGATGGGCGTCAAACGGAGGACGGTGATTTGTGACTTACAAAACCAGACACGCCTCTCGCGATCAAGACCAGTCTGACCCCCCTGGGGCCGAACGGGAAATCCGGGATACTGTACCACCACATGTACAAGCACGAAAACGCCGTCGTCATGGTCATGCGAAGGAAGAGAATCTGCAGCGGATGCATGTGCCCTGCCTCCAACAACCTCGCGGACACGTTCATCAGGGCGCCAAACAGCTGGGCGACGGCGACCAGAATCACCCCGCGGTGCTTGCTCCAGAAACGGCCCAATACTCCTTGCGAGTGACGGCCATCTTGGGTTGATTGTGTGAGCCTCGTCCGGTACGGCCGCGGTGGGGGGTAGTCGGCGATGGGCCTGGTGGAGAGGGGCTTGCCAGCGCCCAGGTCTTCCAGTGGAAGGTAGTCAATAGCGTCACGGCCGTCGTGGTCGTCTTCAAATCGTGCCATGGCCTTGGGCACCGGCTGGGGATTCTGAAGGCGCACCATGGCTGGTGGTGTTGATGGCCGTGGCCGTTGGTACTGGGAGGGGAGGCGAGTCGTCCTGGTGCGGACAACAGTTCGTCGTCTAGGACAAAAAACACAACTCGATCCAGCGAGCTGTGAGGCTTTTTGGGGGAGAGAGCTGGGCTGGGGAAGCACTGGGCAGCTCTGGCCTATTACCTGCTGCTTGGGCACTGCGCTCACTGTGTGGAGAGGTGGATGAGTGTTATTCCCGACAGCCTGGTGGGCGGGTGACTGGTGACGTAGCAGGGGTCTGCCGAGGCAGCCTTTTGGTCACAGTTTTCCATGCCCGAGCCATCGGCCCCAGGCCATCGGATGAGGCCCGGCGTCGGAGGGGGCGGCTGTCGGGCTGCCTGTAAGTGGCAAGGCTCCTGCAGCCGCATGCACACCCTCATCCGCCATCACCCCTCCATCCCGGAACCCGGGTCCGTTCTCCCAGTGGTGACTCCCAGGAATTAATATATTGGGCTGTCGCTGGTGGTTGTTGGGGACCCTCCACACCGGCGTTGCTAGGTCCGCAGGCGGAACAATGGTCAGCCCCCAACACCGAAATCTTCTGTTGTTTTCATGTGAATGCCTGATGGAAAGAGGGGTTCGTGCGGGGCCCTGAGGCACAGCACAGTTGAGGAGTGAAGCACGTGAGCGATTCCTTTCTTCACAATGCAGGGACTCTAACCAGTTCCATTTGGCGCTCTGCATGCACCATTGTCGACGGGGATGAGGTGACCGGGGTGGAGGATGAATTCGAAGGTGTCAAAGGTACCCTGCCCAAGTGCTGGCAGGCTTCAAGGCGGATCAGGTCTGCATGAACCCTCAACTCGAGAGGCAAACATCAGGACAATCCAAAGTATCAGCCCTCAGCGTCGTATTCATGGTATCAGCCTCCGGAGTGTAAGTGTGTAGTTGAGAAGCGGAAAGAAAAATGAGCGACCAAGAAATCGGGGCTATTGTCCCGCCCAGCCGCAAAAGATTTGGCAAGGCTTACTATCGACGACCATCTCACCTCTCCAACTCCATGGCAGTGACTCCATCAAAGACAGTAATTTGACTCGACCTGCCGAGAATCAGGCATCGATATTTCTATGAACAAGAGCCTATTTCTAAGGTTACGCATCCACCCCGCACTCGCAACCTCCCATACCCGACCAACCTCGAATCTCCAACTTGCCAACCCCACTCTGTCAACTCACTCAACACCACACAGCATCATGTCTGGGAAGCGCCCCGGCTCCACGCCCGCCACGCAAGGTGGGCCTCGCCAGTACAAGCAGACCAAGCTCAACTTTTTCTCGACCGCGGCAAGCAAGTCTAAGACGCCAGAGCCCACCGAGGAGGAACCCGACCAAGTCACCGTCGAAACCAAGGACCAGGTGACCGACGCAGCCCAACCCACCTCATCCACCACCACCCCCAAGCCAACCACCACCATAACCACAAACCCCAACCCCACCCCAACTCTCTCCACCCCCGCCAGAATCCGCATCACCCACCACACAGGCGACATCTTCGCCGCCCCGCGCTCCACCCTCCTCATCCACGCCTGCAACACAATCGGCTCCTGGGGCGGCGGCATCGCGCTGGCCTTCCACGCGGCCTACCCTGCGGCCTACCAGATCTACCGCGCCCACTGCCTGCGCTCAACCCCCAACCAACTCATCGGCACCGCGCTCCTCATCCCCCCCGTCCCGTCCGCGCAGGGCAGAGAAAAGGAACGGGGGCATTACATCGGGTGTCTGTTCACCAGTAGGCGGTATGGAAAGACGAGGGATACGCCGGAGGAGATTTTGGAGGCGACCGGGCCGGCTGTGAGGGCGTTGATGGGGATGGTTGCGCGGTTGGAGAGGGAGGGGAGGGGGGAGGTGGCGGCGGTGAGGATGTGCAGGATTAATTCGGGATTGTTTGCCGTGCCGTGGGAGGAGAGTCAGAGGGTTGTGGAGGAGGAGGTGCTGTTGGGGGAGGGGGAGGTGCCGGCGTGTGCGAGGGGAGGCGTGGTGGGGGTTGAGGTTTGGGAGAGGTAGAGCGTGGGGGAGAGATTGAGGAGGATGGGGTTGAGGGTGGTGGAAGGGAGTGGGAGTGGGAAGATTGAGATCGGGATGATACACGATACCCATGAAGGGAGGGGTGCGGCTGGGCCGGGATGAGAAGCGATGTGTTCAGGAGAGGAGTTGCCGTTGATTTGGGAGGGGAAACTGTGTGATACCCGCGGTGAATTGGTCCTGTTGGGCCTGGAGGAGGGAAGGGCGATATCCAGGGTGCGAGCGGTTTTGGCGATGCTTTCAGACGGATGATCCGCGGTGTCTTCAGCGTATACGAAGCAGCAGAGACAACCTATATTCCCATCAACAAGCCAGTGTTCTGCCGATGCCACGATTCCCATGCCCATCCGTAAGCGTGATTACAATGCAAACAAACCCATCCCCAACCGAACGCCATCGCGATGATGATAAACCAACAAAACAGTCACCCAACCCCTACGCCCTCCCCCCATCCAAATCAATCATCTCCAAATCCCCCTCCTCATCCTCCAAATCCTCCTCCCCGACCTGCAACTGCGCCGCCACCGGCTTCCGCCCCCTCTTCCCCCCACCCGCCTTCTCCTTCTCCTGCTCCTTCTCCCGCTCCTTCTCCTCCTTGGCCAACTGATCTTCCACATCGAAACCCTTGCGCGCAGCCTCAATCTCCTTCTTCTTCTCAAACATCTCCTGGATCTTGCCCATGTAGTGCGGGTTGCGGCGCATGGCGAACTCAAAGTCCTCGAACTTGACCTTTTGCCGCCCCGCGTGCTGCGCGGCGCGCGTCGCCTCGAAGCTCACGCCCTGGATGAACTCGGTGAGGATCTCGTCGAGCACGCGGACTGTGTCGTTAAGTGGCACGCGCACGTCGCCGTGGCCGTAGAGGAGCTGGGCTACTTGGGGGGTGTTAGCGGGAGAGGGCTGGATCGTGGGGGGGGGGTGAAGGGAGGTGGGCGCGTACGCTCGTTGTGGCCAAAGTTCATTTTGCCGACATTCTTGCCGGCGCGCGCTCGGGGCTCCATCTTGATGTGCGGGGGGGTGTGGCTGGCAGTTGGCGATGTGTGGTGGTTCGAGGTATCGTGGTTCAAGGAGGACTCGGGATGATTGTTCGACTCGACGAGGTTGATTCGATGGTCGTATGAAACGCGGGGGAGTATCAAAATGTGGTCGGGGATTGGTGTCTCGGCGGTTCTTTATCTTGTTGTGTTGAACACGCAGTGTGCAGGCAAGGTTCGGTTTGTTGCCGAGCTTGATCGCGGTCGGCGGTTTGGTTGTTGAAGGCTGAAGGTGAGGCTGGTGCCGAGAACCTCTGTGGTCGGTTCTTGCCCCACTCCCATTGCCCTGTGGGATCCGGCAAGCGGACCGCCCCACTCAGCCGCATGGCTCCACTTTTACAGCTCTGCCCCACTATTCTGATCGTGGAAATGGTGTTCTCGTCTTGGGTGTTCGCGATCCACCATCACCACGGACATCCAGCTCCACCATCTCGACGCCGAACACGACACCACAGAGCCGCCCCGCGATCGCGAACCAGCCCCCAATCCCAGCTGCACAGCGCACACCAGAACGAACCGCACAAGATGGTATGCGCCCCAATTATCCCTTTAGAAACCCCCAGGAAACGGGCTGAGCTAACCCCCTGTGCCCCCTGACCAGACCGCGCTCTTCAACTTCACGAGCCTCCTGCTCGTCATCCTCCTCCTCATCTGGTACGACCAACCGCCCCCCCCCTCTAGAACGATCACCCCCCCGCCCCTGTTGCCATCACCACCCACGCGCCGCGCCGATACCCCAAATCCTCAAGACAGAACCGAAAGACTAACCTACGCCCCTCACAGCACATGCGCCTACCTCCACCAGCTCTTCCCCGCCATCCTCGACCGGAACAAGACAGGGTCAGTACGCCCGCTACACCCGCCACCCCGGAAACCCAATGCGAGAGAGCGCACAGCGACGCCAGGGCAGCGCAGGGCAGTGCTAACAAGCAAACAGAATCACAGGCGTCTTCTGGAAGTGCGCACGCATCGGAGAACGGTTGAGCCCATACATTAGCTTGTGTTGTGGGATTATGGCGGTGAGTATCTTACTCCCTTATTCGAGGGGCGGGGATGGGGTTGGCTGACGACGGAGTAGATGTCCATGTTCCTGGGGATGTAATCTCCCTCGGCGCTCCAAACCCAAGCGACAACGACGATTTGTACACATACCACCTACCTACCTACATATACCATGGATTTTGCGACGGGGGACCGAGTTGAGGAGAAAGGGGCTTTGGGTCCCAGGGGTTTATTTGTTTATTTTACACGGACGGACATGGCGCAACAACGGGACGGATGGGGGGTTTATTCGCAGCTGGGAGTCGACAGACAGAAATACAACACCATATCGATCAAACATCACTCCTCATTTTCATCTACCCGCCCGACTCGAATTATCCTCCTGCGCCAGGTTTCTTGCCGCATGGTCCTCGGTTGGGTTGGCGGTGAATCATCCACTTGAACAGGAATCAGTGATGGATCGGGCGGATTTCAATGTTTGGTGCAGTTTGTGTTTGTATGGGGGCGAACAATCGACAACTGTGGGCCACGCAACCTCGAGCCTGTTTTCCCAACAAACCCCCACCGCCATCTACAGGCTGTGGAGCAAACAACGAGTTTGCGCGGCCTCTTTTCCGGTGCGCAGTTTGCCGGTTTGACCTCCTCCGACCCCGTTCGCCTCCGCTCGGCTCTGGACTTCGGGTTGAGTGTTTACGAGGGCGCTTATACTTGATGCAAACCGCAGGTTTGGGTGTGGTTTGCGATGGTTTGCGCTTATACCCGAAGCTGGGGGCGACGAGGATTGAGTGGTTTGTGGTGGATGGGCAGTTTGGCGCGTTACACCAGTAACGTCGTCTCCTTTCTCTCGCCTTACAAGCATGCATGTGCAAGAAGACCAGCCGTGGCAAGCGAGCAAGGGGAGGGGAGGCGAGGTGCCTAACACGACTTGGCTTGGGGGGGGGCGAGGGAGGTAGCCAGCAACGTTACCTCAAGGGAGGGAGGAAGAGAGCGATGCGACTAACACGACCAGCCACAAGGGAGGAGGACGTCGATGAGGCCGAGGCGACCTGGGCGAACTGGCTGGGGGGGGAGGGGGGTTGCCAACAGACTCGCTCAGGGGGAGCGCAGGAGGAGGGGGATGTGACCAACACGGCCGGCCCTGGGCAATGGGACAGGCCGATGACGAGACGAGGCGAAGCTCAACCCATGCGGGGATACAACAAATCAGCAAGCCATCAAGCAACCACCCTCCCCGGTGGGTGGAATGGGGCATATACCTGCACCTGCATGTATCCCATCGGCTTGGGGGGTGCGGGGGATGACGCTACGGGCGCAGGGTGACGCCGGCGATATGGGGTCGGGTACTACTCCCATGCCAGTATCCATGTCTGGGTATCTACATACATCCATGACTCACCGGGTGGGAGGCGGGAATGACGCGTGCGGGGGAGAGGATGGAGGCTGAGATGGTGGTTGCCTGCCTCCGTGGTTGCTTTCTTATTGTGGAGGAGGGTCGCGGAGAGGAAGGACTGGTTGTTGAAGATGTCGCAAGCCGGTGCCGCGGAGAAGTGCAATTGTTGTTGTTGTGTACTAGTTTATGAGTCAAGGTGATAGAGGGAGTGCGTCGGGCAGGAAGTGCATCACGTCCTCGATCTCGTGCAGATGCAGTCTGCCTTGGGCCTTTGCCGCCCCTTGTATGCAGGTCAGTTGCGTCTCCGTTGCATATCGTCAAACCTCGCCGAGTCCCCATCTCCTCCCCAACCCCAAAACAAACGGCGGCATCAAGATGAGGGAAATCCCAGCCGCGCGATGCAGCCTCCCGCCGTCCTCACCGGCATCTCTCGTCCACCGGTGCGGCAACGGCGGCAACCCGCAGACCTTCCCATCCCCCACCAATGACCACATCCACATGTCCTAGCAAGACGTCCGATATATCACACATCCAGCCAGCCCCGACCTGCCGGCTGCCGGAGAGGACGATTCTCTATCAAATGCCCCGTGCATGCGTCTGTCTATCCCTCGACCGCGTGTATGCCCGCCCTCTCCCCGAGTTTTCTCCCCGCCCGAGTCTCGACCAGCGGCCAAAGCAACACCTCCGTAAAGCCCATCACACCGAGCGCGCCACCACCAGCACCTCTCTCTCCAACACGACTAACACCATCCAGCCATCAACCGGGCGGCCCGTCCCAGCCCCTCAAGAAACACCAACCCCACCAACCCGCCGGCACACCCTTCCGAGATCCGAGCACACCTCCCTAACCGACCTCACCTCATTGCTTTCCCCGTCCCGCCGTGCAGGGCGGGCGGCATTCACTTCATTGCTCTCCCCATCCCGTGCAGGGCGTTGCAGCGCCGGCGTGTCTCGGCGAATTCCCATCCACCTGCCTACTTCACCCGCCTGCCGCACAGTACACAGTGACTTTTCCGCAAGGACCAGACGTAGGAAGGGATGGAGGAGAAGAGAAGCGCCGAGACGTTACAAGTCGGTCTTTGCCAAACCCGGGTAGGGGCTCTACTGCTTGGGAGCTGAAATGGTCGGTGGGCGGCATGTGATATGTGATTTGAAATATGGGCAAAAAGCACCACCGCGACAAACCAAGCCGGGCACGCTGGGCTCTGACTTGCAGCAGTTTGTTTTGTTGTTGGTTTTGCGTTTTGCGTTTTGAGTTTTGGGTTGCAACAAGTGTCAATCCATGCTGGGCCAGTGCAGTCGGCCTCGAGATTCAGGGTTGGTCGGCTTGCCGGGTGCGGTCTCGTCTTGTTTGGCTTACCTGATCTGGTTCGGTCTGGCCTGTCTGGGGGTGAGATGAGATCTCGGTTGGGATCTAATTAGGAATCTCTTGTTGGGTGGCTTAGATGGGCGTGGGAAAGGGGGATTGGGTTTAGAGTCTCCGTAATTATCATCCAGACATGCTGGCGTGTGGCGTTGCTTGGAGCTTGCAAGCAAGTGTCCGGAGAGCGATTGGTTGACAGCAAGTCTGTCAGATAAGTGCCTGCCTGCCTGCCGGACGCTGTTGTGTTGACATGTCATCATGTCCAGCCAGGGGTTGGCAATCAACAACTCCATGCCAACCCCAACCCATACCCAGACCTAGGCATTGACAGACAACCGTTACAAGCCTCGGTCCTCCTCCGAACCCTTCTAGAAGCACCACTTTGTTTGGCCCAACCCCTTTCTCCGAGGGAAACTCTCACCTCCCCAGAGTCTGGTTGGCCAGGCTCATGAAACAGGCAACCAGGGTCCCGACCCTCGCAACAACAACTGACAGGACATGGCCGGGGGCGGGGAAGGGCAGGATTTAAACATGAAACATGCACGCCGGGACCGTCGAAGGGCCAAGAGAACACCACGACTGGAGGAGGGAGGAGGGACAATGTAATGTCACCCCCGTCCGTTCCAAAATAAAAACAGACAGACAGCCAAAATTCATGCATGCAATGCATGCCCTCAGCGCAGCAGCAACGCAACAACGCGCAGTGCAGCAAAGGGGTCCATCCATCCATCCATCCATAGCGCCCTGTCCCTGACTGGCAGCAAGCAGCAAGGCGACGGCCGAGTTTCATGCGCCAACCTGAACCTCGCCTCCTCCATCCCTCCCTCCCCAACCCCCCTTTAGAATTTAGATCCATCCGTCTCCAAAAACGAACCCGGAGGGAGGGAGGCAAAAAAAACCGGCGGCACCCACTTCCAAGCAAAAAATAGGAAGGCGCTTGCGTTTGAGAATACTGGAGACAAAAGTCCAGTCTGACGTCGCGATCAGCATAGTAACAACCTACCTACCCACCACAGCAGCGGGGCGCGGGTGGCGAACGGGATCAGCCCGCCCCGGCCTGCCTGCGCTGCGGGTTGTTGTTGTCCCCTTGATGGGAGGTAACTAGGTAGAAACCCAAACGGGGGATGAGAC
>FTDS01000192.1_pt1 | contig 9232 bp, 14 predicted proteins | sample 1639991 | NCBI WGS metagenome assembly FTDS01 (sample SAMEA3914869, study PRJEB12502) | metagenome | biome: forest; material: soil | place: USA | collected 2012-03-12 | depth 0.1 m
GCGAGAGAGGGTTGGGGGGATGGGGGAGAGAGTTGAAGGTCCGGTCGCGGAGGTACCTACATCCATCCAAGCAGGCAGGCAGTCATCAAGGGACTCGGTGGTGAGGGAGAAGAGGGAGAAGGAGAGGAAGGACAGGCGCGTGGCAAGAGGGTCCTGCGCTCGCGCTGCGCGGTGGAGTGAGCGACGGCCGAGCCGACCCACGGACAGGCTGATCTCCCTCTGTCAGAGGTTAGGGCGGGCGGGTGAGTGAAGTGGGTGAGTGAGAGGGCCAAGTGATCGCGCGAGGGCCTCACTCCCACCCAACCCGTCCCGCGCGCATTTTCACCACTCAACGAGGTACTCAGTTAGTTATCTACGACGATGCCGCCGAGCTATCAATTAGTGGTTTAGTCCCCAGAACCCAGCTCCATCTCGAGGCTACTGCGCATTTCTGCGCTGCAAGATGGGGTCCCAAGTCGATTGCGTCCGATTGGGATCGTCGCCGGCGAAGATCCTCACCACAACCACACACACACAACAGCACCACCGCAACGGCACGCACCACCCAACAGCCCACACCCACCGCCATAGCCACGGTTCTCCCACGCTCCCGCCCCGCCGCCCCATGGCCCGTTCCCCCCCCGACAGCGCGGGATTGAGCCGCGGAGAGAAGAGTGCGTGAGAAAATCATACCAGCCCCAACCCACCGCACTGGCAAGCCCTTGCCCGCCCGTCCATCCAGCCCGGCCAGGTGGTGACCCAGCCATCTGGCGAGGCAGGCAAAAACAGACACAGACCACCCGGCCCACGACAAGGCCAACGAAAACACAAACCTGCCTCCCGCCTCTGCGACCCCCTCCCCTCCTGCCCCCCTCACCTTCACCCCGGTGCCTCTGCCCTCCATGAATCGTCTACATCTCTGTGTATCTCTATAGGTGTATACTTGTAGATACCCCCATCCTGCGCACATATGTAGGTCAACTCGCCAGCTTGCTAGTTAGTATGTATGCACTCTTCCTGCATGCTCCCATCCGTCGGGCTTGGGCGGGGGGTCGGCCAACCAACCCCCCCCCCCTCCTCCCCCTCCGTCCCGGCCCTTGTTCAGTTCGCCGACGACACCACTGGCAAGCCAAAAGCTGCCTGCAGCGTGAAGCGTGGGGACTGCATCCCCCGCTCCCCGCCGCGGCCCCTCTCGCCGGCCTGCCTGCCTGCCTGCCCGGCCGTGTGTGCGCAACTCAACCAACTCACACGATGGATTCGTGGACGTGCGTGTGTGCGTGCGTGGTGGTGTGCGTGTTGTGTGTGACGGGTACATGCCCATCCGTACCTTGGCCTCTTGGCCCCCTCCTCCCTCCCCACTCACTCGCCCTGCCTGCCCGCCCGCCTGGCTGCCTACCAGAAGTGACTGATCACCGCAGGGTTCCTTCGCCTTGGGAGCTTGGTGGTGGGGTTGGAGTGCGTGTGGAGAGGAGGGGCGAGGGGGGTGGGAGCGTCGTGAGAGAGGAGCCCGAAGCTTGGCCTGCCAGCGAGCCAGCCTTCCCGCGAGGCCGGCAGTTGGCCACATCGAGTTATACTGGAGTAGGCAGGTAAGTAAGAGTTGTCGTTGCAGCCGGGCAGGGCAAGCAAGCACTGGTGGGCTGAGGGCCGGGGCCTGGACCCGTCGCCATGTCTCACAATCGTACGGGTGGAGTTTTGCGACTTCTTCAACACGCCCCCCCCCCCCTTCCCCCAGTACCCCTCGTCCCTTGTGTGCTCCTCTCCCCCACGGTAACGCTGCATCCGCCCATCCCGGGCGACAAGGCACGACAAGGCCAGTCAACGACACATGCCTCCTACGTCGTGTGTGTCTAACAATCCCGTCCGTCGACCACTCACCGCTAGTCTCTCCTCGTCTGGCCGCTATCCAGCGGCGTGACGGCCGACGTGAAGAGGTCCATGGTTGGTTCGGGGAGTGTAGAGAGCCTTTGGCGACCTTCCTTTCTAGTCGTGCCGAGCGTGACAACGACCAAACCGGAGAGGTGGTCGGTGCTGGCTGGCTAACTAGCTTGCTCGCCCTGCCGCTGCTCTTCGTTGGCAAGCCAGACCAGGCGATGGGCCTGATCGGGGGCCAAGGGAGAGGGGAGGGGGGGTACAACGTGACCGGTGGGCCCCAGGCCGCAGGTGGCTCACGGGATGTCTCGGTGGATCTCGTAGGGCAGAAGGGAAAGCTCGGCACTGCTCTTGTCTCCCGCCGACGACACGCCCATGGGGGGGCGCGGCTAGGACGAAGGGAGGGCATGCGTGTGGCTCGGATCTCGCAGGCGAGCGGCGGCATCCATCCCGGCTCCCTGGGAGGGCTCGTCGGCGGGGCGTCGATCACTGACCGGCTGGACGGTGAGCAAAAATTTGCCAAGCCAAGTTGCTGGTGTCGTGGATATGTGTAATAACATGTCGACTTTTGCATTCCTTGGCCGGCTGGGTGGCTGGCTCTGCGGATGGCGGATGCTGACCAGGCCCCCCCTATCTCGGGACACTCAGCGCAGCACTCACAGCTCTGCCGAGTTCGCCGATGCGAGCTCTGCATTCTCCCGCGCGTGCGAGCGTGAGCGCGAGCCTGACGGTGAGGGTGGTCTGGATGCCAGCACGGGACCTTCCGTTGCCGGGGTGGTGACGCGGAGTTGGGGTGCGGCTCTGGGGGTTCGGTAATTTGCCCGTTGCCAAGCGGCCGGCGCAATGCTTATCGTCATGACCAAAGAGGGAGTGAGTTTTGCTGGCGGCGAGGGATGCATTTGTGTGGAGCCCGCCTTGGCCCGCCGCCGATGCAGCTTTCCGGGGCGGGAAGGAGTCGAGGCTCTCAAACGGGCACTGGCTGAGGGATTGCCCAACAAGGGAATCGACTTGCGTTGGTGATGTTCCCCGTGTTGGTGGAGGAGCCCGAGAGGCAGGGAGCAGCCGTCGAGTTACGGTAGCATCAGCTGCTGCCCGCAGCGCGCCGGCACTCTGGCAGAGGGGACCCACCCCCACACAAGCATGAAACATGGGCACACTGAGATGAGGTGCCCGGCTGCCGGTTCCACGGTTGTTGACAGACGCTGGGCGACGGGCAACAGGACGACAGGGCGACAGACAGGCAGGGAGCTTCAAGTCCGGGCAGCCAGCCGTGCAGGCGTGTCCAGCTCTCTGTGGTTGACGGCGACCGGCCCCGGCCTCGGGATGCGCTGTGGTTTACACGGCGCAAGGTGGGTGCTGTGGTGCTCTGCTTGGTGCCGCTGCGGTGCCGTGGTGGTGGTGCTGTGCGACTGGCAAACTCCGACCATGCCACAAACTTCCGGCCTTGGCGCGGGAGGGCGGTGTCAACAGACCCGAGCCCGCGAGTCTTGGGCTCTTGGGAGGAGCCCGAGCGTGGGCTGTCTGTGATTGTGTCAAGACAAGGGCATATCGACCTGCTCCGTCCGGAATTCACTAGCACGAAAGCCGGTCGAGGGAAAGAATGCGCCTGTCTCTCGACTCGGCCCGGCTTGACTGTCGAACGGGTCGTGTCTCAACGCCAGCCGCCGTTTGTGATCAACACGCCGGCGAGATCTGTCTCGCCGGCTCTTGGCAAGCAGCCTCGGTGCGCGCCCCTGTCGCTGTGTGCGCGGAACTGGCTTGCATTTCTTTTCCTGTGGCGGAAATGGGGGTGGGCGAGAAGAGGGGGGGGAACTGGTGCGTCCAGATGGAGGGTGTACATAACTAGGTCTGGCTGGACATTGTCGTAGGCAGTTTAGCGTTGCTGCTGAAAACGGGATCGAGGTTAAGGTGGAGGCGCGGCACGGGGCAGATCGTGACAGATGCGCGGCGCGTCGATCATTGATGCGAGGGTGCTCTCCCGGGGAAGAGGGAGGGGGGGTTGCGCTGAGTGCCGGGTCTTGGCCGAGCAAAAGGGGAAAGGCGAGCACCCCAAATCGAGCTGGCAGGGGGCCGGGTGGTCCAGGGACGTTGTTGTCTGGCCTGGCTGGCACCCTGATGGCCAACTCGCAGAGGTGGGTGCCGCCGCCAGCTCTCCCACTCCCAGCTCTGCTGGCCTCGACTGCCCGGCCTCCAGATGGACGCCGAACCCAGCGTGGAGCCCCAAGTCACATCCCGCCGTCCTCTGCTGCTTCTCTGGCTGGTCCGTCCTGCAAGCTTCCCAAAGAGTGCGCGCTCGCTGGGCCCTATTGGTGACCGTTGCCCCCCGAATGCTGTTTTGCGAGTTGAAGGGCCGAATCCGACACGGCTGGATGCGCATGGCGTTCTCTGATGGCGTTCCCGCAGGACAGGCCCAGGCGTCGATCTTCTGGGGTTCGAGCCGGCGCCATCCCGTGATCCTCGTCTGCCCTGGACCTGAGCTAGCGTCTGGCTGGATGTGCAGACCACACCCACGGCTACCGGAGTGTAATTCCCGACGCCCGCAGGCTGGAATTGCAACCCAAGCTGGCGGGTTTGCTGCAGGCGAGCATGTCCAGTTACCTTCTCCTGTGCTGTGCAACCCCACCGAGAGCAATCAGCTAGCTGGGACCTGCTATGAGCCGCCTCGTATCAGGGAGAGGCTTGAGATGAGAGGTTGCCCGCTTCGGGGATCCGGAGACCAGACTCCTCACATCGATGCTGGCACGACGAACAGGCGCTGCCCTTGCCCTTCGGTCACCTGCCTTGCGATAACCGTTGCGGACCCCTTGCGCATCGCCGGAGCGTCGAAAAACGCTCCGGCCTTGCACCGATAGATCATTGGATGCGCGTCAATCACCAGATGTCGTTTGGCCGGGGCGGCGCTTTCGGGTCAGGCGTAGACGCGGGCCGTGGCACTCGCGCTTATCGCGCTCCCTTCTTGCCCTCACTCTCGAGTGTCAACCGCCCACCGCTCGCAGACTCGTCGTCTCGCCAGGTGGACGGTGGCCCCAAGGATAAACGCGGGTGGAAGACCGAGATGGCTGACGCGGGCAGTGGATGATGTGCTCACCTGCTGATAACGTGCCCTTTCTGGAGCATTGTACAAGTGCAGGGCGCATGCAGCCAGTCCTCTTGATGCCATGACCGAGCATCCTCTCTGCCTGCTCCTGCCGATGTCATGGGTCTTGGCACACGAGTTGCGTGAAGTTCGTGATGCTTGTGATTGCATTCCGCGGACCGCGCCACACGGCTCTTCCTCGCTCAAATTTCACGAGCCCAGCCGCAAGGTCGGCGAGGCGAGGCGGCTGCCGGACCTAGGGCGCACGCTGCCCAGGCCAAGATGCGGGCAAGCCGTCCAGCCTGGCCCCCTTTTGGGCGGCATCTGAGCTCTGTAACACACCCTTGCACGCAGATCCTGGACTGGGCGGTCTTTTCCAGCAGTGAGCTTTCGAGCCTCAGCTCCACGGGCGGTCCTGCCAATTTCCTTCGCCTTGGAATTCAGCAGCCCGATAAGGTTATCGGCCACCACTTCTGGAGCCTCGAGGGGCCGCGAGGTTCGGAAAACCGAGAAACGGCGGCAGAGGCATGATGAGGACGTGATGGGGGGGGGACGAGTTCGGACAGCGATGGAAGAGCGTTCCTGATCCACGCCGGGTGCCTGACAATCAGTTACTCGCTCGCCATGTGCGGCGAAGAGCGAGGGATGCAAAAACCCAGGAAACCCCGGCTATCAAGGTGCCCGTGTCCCAGGGAGCTCTCCATGGTGGGTTTGTTTGTCGAGTCATGAGTTCCTCTCTAGCCTCGAGGCAAGTTCCGAAACATCTCCATCGACCTGCGGAATCTGGCCTGGCGGCGAGAGCTGGGTGAAGCTGGATGCAAAAAATGGCTGAAATTGCATGCTGCTTCTCCATGTCCCTGGGCTGTCGACCACCGCTGGTTTCCCTGCTCGATGCCACGCCCCACACGCCGCGGGGAGCGGGAGCAAAAGCAGCCAATGTCGGGCTGAGTTCAATGACATCGCCGACCTGACAGGGGCCCCCTGCCCGGTTGTGTTTCGTGTGCCCCGTTGTAGTTTAGCTGCTGCGACCGTTTTGAAGTCCGGGACGGAACATGCCAGCTCGATGGATTGGCAGTCGCAACGCTAACGCTCACCCAGACCTGGGGTTGCTGGCACTGGCCGGGAAGGCGCTGGAGCTTTGAGGTGTGTGACTGCTGTGGATAGCTGGCAAGATGCCTGATCTCAACTCTTCCGCTGCGGCAAACGAAAGAGGAGACAGCCAAGGTCAGCATGATGTGGTGGTCTCGATGTCTCCCCATGTGCCACAGTCTCCAAATGAGGCTCAAAGTCTTTCCGCATCTCGAATCGAACCGCGCAGACTGGGTGTCTGGTAGGCGGGCAGGTACTCGCAGTTCGGTAGCGCCCGGGAGAATGGGATGGGGGAGGGATGCCCATCAAGAGGTGCTCCGCTCCGTCTGCCGCCATTGGCTGTGTTGTTGTCGATGGGCTTGCAGGGGGTGCTGGGGGGGAAGTGGGCGTACCCCTGCCTTGGTGGGATCGAGATGTGGGTTCATCCACGAATGCGTTTTCTTCTTTGCTGCAGATTCCCGATGGGCGCCGCGGGCATCACAAGACCCGCTTTGGCTCAGGTCGCCGGTAGCGCATCTCCCGCGGCCTGGCGGAGCTGGAGCTGGAGCTGGAGCTGGAGCCAGGGCGGTGGGCAGAGAAACAGCGCAGCCCTTCAGGTGCTGCGGCTCCTGGCCAAGTTGAGATCGACCGCGGGTCAATATCTCCATCTTGGGTCATTTCGAGGTTCAACCCTGATGCTCGGGAAAAAGGAATCAGCAACTGTCTGCTACGAGTAGTTATGCGTTCCCGCCGGCTTGCCTTGTTTGTAACTAGCTCAGGAGAAGTCCAGCAAAGGCGAACAAGCGGCGGGGGGGGGGACGAGGGGAAGGAGGACTTGCTGGCCTCGATGGGGTCCAAGCGGGCACACCCCGCGAAGAAGCATGGATCGAAGGATGGAGCAAAGGGAGGTGTAACCTGAGCATCGAGGACTGCGCGGCCCTGCTGCCGCTCGCCTTGTGCACTGCCCGAGCATGTTCTGTGTCCATTCGCGGTACTGGCATACGTATGTAGCGGCGCTGTGTAATGCCTCGTGCAAGCAGCCCTCACCGGCGCCGGATGGCCTGGCTTGCTCTGGCGCTGTCGGCGGTGAGCCGTTGAGCACGGGGCTTGGCGACAAACAGGCATGGTGATGGCGTCCGTCCCGCGCCGACTGGGGTCCGTCCCACGGCCGGTTCCCGGGGGCTGAGAGGTGTGTCACAGTGCCTGAAGCGCGCCGGGGGGTCGTGGCGTCGTGAACTCGTACTGTATCATGCGCAGCCGAGGCGGTCAGGGCTGAGATTGGCTCGAGGACAAGGGAGTGCAGAAAGGGAGGGCTGCGAATTGGACGAGCGCAGCAACCACAACAACAAAGCAGTGTCGACGTTGGTGTCCTCCGTAATCAACAAGATACAAAAATATAAAAATAAGAGCAACTGCCCGCAGCACGACAGCGGCACAGCAGCGGCGGCCTCGTCTCGTCAGCTCGCTCTGCGACGGCGACGACGACGAGCACAAGCAGGGCAATAAGCAGTCCAGGTCGGTCATGCGGGGGAGTGGGCCAGGAACCCAAACAGACGTCACAACGCACACAACCGGAAGAAAATTCAACAGCCCCGCTCTTGCTGCGCTGGGCGCTGCGTGCTGGGTGCTGAGTGCTGAGGCAGCGGCAGCTGAGCCCGCCAAGAAGGAGCGGCCCCCTGTGCATATCCCCATTCCCTGCCCTGCGTGCTCCCTCCGCCCACACAGTTGCAGACATACCGAGTACACCGTGTTGAATTGGGTTGAACTGAGCTGTCTCGATTCAATTTCCCATCGCCCATACTCATTCTCTGCTGTGGAGTGCAATGGAGAATACATCCTCTGGAGCAAGAAGCAGGACGACGAGGAGTCCAGGACATCGCCCTGCCAGCCAGGGGCTCTCCCTAGCAGCGCGCGCCCAGGACGCAACGGGTTAGAACTGACATAACATAAACTGGCCCCGCGCAGACGGCGCTGTGTGTGTGGCGGGGCGGCGCCCGCGCTGGCCTTTCCTAGTCGGGACTAGACACTGTCGGCAGAGCAAAGCGGGCGACGAGCAGGGCGCCGTCCTGGCTGATCTGCGAGCCCGGGTCTTGGCACCTGCCCAATCTGGCCTGCTCGCAGTGTCAGCATGCAATTCCGACAGAATTCGATCCCCGCCACATTCCCACATTCCCGTGTGCCTGGGGACAAGCTGTCCAGTCGCCCAGTCGCCCACAGACTCGCCCACAGCTCGCCCACAGCTCGCCCACTCACCCCCATCCATCCCCCATCCACCCTCGCCCTCGCGCGCATTCGCCCATCCGCCTGCCCACTCACAGACGCACACACGCACACTCACACGCACACCCACTCCCACGCATGGAGACAGCAAACCCCCGTTTCCCTGCTTACCCGACCCGACCGCTGGCCGACACGCACCACAGACACGCGCACCACTGGCGCACCACTCGCAGCACACGCACGCAACAAAGCAAAAGCTCGGTACGAAGTGACTGCCAAAACCTGCTCAGGAACCCCTCAGCCGCCGCCGTGACACAATGCGCCAGCGCCAGCGCCAGCGCCAGGCCCAGCCCGACGTCGTTGCCGCAGGGCGACCTGCAATACCCTGGCCCGCCCGATTTCCTCCCCCCGCTGCTTGCTCAATGACACCAGAAATTGCAAGCAAGCCATGGCAAGCAACCCGTGGAGACCCTGCATGGCCAGCGCCGGCTTGCTGTTGATGGCGTATTCTGAACGGAGTATCCGTTATCCGTACAGATTACATTCTCTCCGCCCTCGGAACCGCAGGGAGGGAGACAGAGACGGGGTCTCGAAAGGCCCTTCCTTTGAGACATGTGTGTGCTCAATGCCCTCGAGTGCAGCGCAGCACTGCTCGAATCTCGCACGCCAAGCGCGGCCATGGCACGGTCGAGCGGCGAGCAGTGGTCAGTATGGCGGTCGTGGTCTGGTCGCGCCACCCGTAATGAGGTCGTAACAAGACTGGGCGCGTGCTCTCGCTCTCCCCGAATGACTGCCTCACCTCCAGCCTCTTGTCGATACAACCCAAAAATACAGACAAAATATACAATACAGCCTCTCCATCAACCCGGTAACTCACCAACAAACAGCCTTCCCAGCGGCTGTCATCTACGCAGAATTGCGCCAAATCTCTGGTCGACGCCGGACTGCGCTGCAATATCTTGAGGCCCCGCCCACTGGCAGGGAGACCCTGCTCCGAGTTCCACCACAGACGGGTTACCC
>FTDS01000313.1_pt1 | contig 9133 bp, 9 predicted proteins | sample 1639991 | NCBI WGS metagenome assembly FTDS01 (sample SAMEA3914869, study PRJEB12502) | metagenome | biome: forest; material: soil | place: USA | collected 2012-03-12 | depth 0.1 m
ATGCGTGGGATCTTCGACTGGAGCTGGCACACGATGCTGGTCATTGCTTCGGGCTTCGCTTCGCCAGGGGCGGCCTGCGTGCGGCGCCTTTGGTTGTTGCAGCCCGCCATGTGCCACTCGCCAGTCCGCAGGAAAAGAATCTTCGGGGTCAGAGCTGCATCGCCTGCTCGAGATTGGACACCTGCCGTCCGTTGGTCGGGGCAAAAGTCCAGAGGGGCGCCAACAAGGGGGTCCGGAGGGGTCGGGCAGGGCAGGGGCGGCGGCGGGATGCAACAGGGCATTTTCGCGGCTTTGTGTGTCTGAGAGCGACCGGAAGAGCCAGAGGAAACGGACGGGTGGGCCGGCTGCACTGCTGCTCAGTGGCGGTAGGTGGTGCTGCTGGCGAGTGCCGCGTGTGGCTCTCTCCCCTGCCCATCGATGGCTCCGTGCTTGCGACGTCTGGAATGGGCAACCAAGCGCCGCCATCAACCATTCCGTATATAGGCTGGAATGAGACCTGTCAGGAATTGCTGCTTCCGAAGTGCCCAACGCTCCGCTCCGCTGCGCGCCCATCCCATTCGCGGCCCTGGGCCCATCGCGCCGTGCTCTCTGCGCCGTGCTGTGGTTGTCAACGAACAAAACGCCGAGCGGGCAGAAATGGTTAATACATACTCCAAGCCTCGGGGCCACCGACGCTGCGTGGGACAGACACAGACGGCGACCTTGGAGGAGCTGCTGACGGGTTACAAGAACTGAAAAGACAATGGGACACTTCCCTCCCTTTTCTTTTCTTTGTTCCCCCCCGCCGGCACAGTACTTCATCAGTGACCAAGGCGAGCGCCACGGCTGTTTGCTTGGACGGTGACGGCGGGGTTGGGTTGGCTTGAACTTTTTGGCTACTGGGGCGTTTTTGGCTGCAGGTGTCGTCTTGGGTTGCCCGACGATGCGGCTCCAAGCCTTGGGCCAGAGGTCGAAGCGGCAAAACGGCAAGCGGCAGGGCTGCGAGGAAAGCAAGAAAAGCTGTGCTGTGATACGGACGGTGACTGTGACGGTGATGCAAGGTGTACGGAGGATGGGGTTCTGAACTTCCGAATATCCAAGTCAAGGTGCCAGGTGCAAGAGCCGAAGGGCACAGCCAGCGATGGACGGGCTGTTTCGCACTTTCCTGGCTGTCTGCTGGTCAGAGTCGCGCTCTCCATTCCTCCTCCCCGCGCGGCCGTGCTTGCCACTTTGCGCTGCATTGCCTACGCGCAGTTGCTGGTCCTGTGCTGACGCTCCTGCTGGGTCTGGCCGTGTGAATGTGGGCGCCCTAGAAATGGCAGGCTCGAGTTGTCAGGTGGGCGACGCATTCGAATCCAACAGCAAGAGCCAACGACCCGCAACAACAACAACATCGACAACCGGAAGGAGCTGGCTTCAATCCCCACCCCACAAACACACAACGACACCCAAATGTATTTGCGCGAAACACCACACTCCCACACGCCTGCGCACAGTACCCAGATGCACGTATACCTGACCTCCCAACCCAGGCGCCAACCACACGAGCAACGCACACATCCACCCACACCGACCACAAATTGCCACGCAACTTATTTAGTGGGCAGATTACTATTCTTCCAGGGCCAACACAGTACTGTCTCGTCCAGAGGTGTGCACCTGCGCCCCTTCGGCTGCAGCGGATGGATGCGAGCGGCGGCTCTCCACGCGCCTCCAAGCTCGGTGCCCAAAACCCCTTCCTCGTCGCTGGACACTCGGATTACCGCAGTACCCATCTCACCCGAATCGTGTCGCTCCGCTGCCCCTTGCCGCGTCCTCGGCCCCCTCCAAGCCCATCATTGTGACAGCACTGACACACGGCTCTCGCTCAGCATGCTGCCACACCACCAAGCCCCTCTGCGCCGCACCCCTCGGCGTCAAAATGCGTCAACTTGCGTCGACATGCGCTGGGGGCGGGGCCGCTTGATCAGTCTGAATTCGACGCTGATCAAGTGTCTCTCGAGCCCCAAAGCCCCAGCCCAACGAAAGCGGATGTTTCGATTTCGACTTCCGACCCGACGTCGGCTCGCGCGCCATGGCAAAGCAGGGGGGTCGGGGGACCTTGCGGGCACACCACGCCCGACTGATCCTCTTCCCGACACTGCGAGACGGCGACCATGCACATATTGTCTCTGTACTAAAATACTCGCGTGGCCTTCGTACGGAGTACAGTATTATCCGTCCTGCTCTCTCTGCCCTCCCTCCTTTCCCTTCTCTCGGCGGGCTGCCCGAGGAATCACGCTGCTTCACTCACCCACCCGACGCCCTCAGACAGCCGACACGGCTTATGCCCGTCGCCCAACAGAGACAGGTCCTGGCCGAACTTCTGTCCCCTGTTTGCGGTCAAAGTTCGCAGGGGGGATCCCTGTTTCAAAACCCTTATCCATTGGCCACTGCTGCACCTGAAAGGCTCCCGAGGACCTGATTCGCCCCGACAGCTCAACACCCCAGGGCAGATCACTTACCCCTGCGATCGATGATGAAATCCATCCTTATCAGCAACATGTCCATGACGACGGCCATGGGTCGAAACAGCCCGGCAAACAGAAGGGGACGTGTGCAAAGAGCCCGCATGGGATCCGTTTACCGGGGAGGAGAAATGGAGTCCTTTTCGTGGTGATTTCTCGGGGACGCAGATGGCCTTTGCACTCTTCATGGACGCCCAAAGCCCCCTCCTTGGTGGTGCGTTGTGGTGCGCTCACTCGTTTGATGCTCGCCCGACGCTACCCCTCGACCCCTCCCTCGCTTTCTGGTTTGAATGGGCCTAGAACGCCCAGCCAGCCCAGCGCTTTCCCGAGCCTGAGCCTTGAGCGGCACACGAGCAGGCATTCGAGCAGGCATTCGAGCTGCAGTTCCATTGGCGAGCCAGCACAAACGACCGAATGACCAGCCTGCAGCTTCATGGGCCCCAATGCTGCCAGACGCCCCTTTGGAGCCAAGTGGTCAAATAACTTGTCGGCTCGCCCCCCTCGTCCATGTCCATGCCCCCATGTCCCATGTCCATCAACCCGCCTTCGCCATGGAACCCCTCACGCCTCAGGGACCCCTCTTCTGCCACCCACCTGGTCAGTCCAGCTTGGCGCGACCACGGCAGCTTTGGTCCGATTCCTTGGTACAGATTACACAGGCCGGAACTTCTTGGGACGGCGCGCACTCTGGCTGGGCGGCGAGCGCATGCTCTGGGCGGCCACAGGTGGATGGCAAGCTGACGGGCTGACTCGTGGACTCCCATTCCAACAACCAGCGAGGCCCGCATAACTAACGGCCAGCAAACGGCCAGCGCTTGGAGAATTATTATTTACCGGGCGAGCCAACCTTTCAGACCCGCCACCGCCGCGCTGCCCGTTTTGGTCCCTGGCCCCGATCAGTTGGCGTCGCACAACGCCTCCACCGGCCACCTTTGGCGGCGTCTCTCGTCTGGTCACTTGTCTCTTCTCGCCCGCCGCGGTTTTCGTTCGTTGTCTGCCGCCACCCACGCGCAGCGCCCCCGCCGTTCACCACATCTCATCCCCGCATCAAATAGCGCAGGTCTGCCCCCTGTTCGCGAGGGGGGGAGAGAGAGCGAGAGGGCAAAAAAGAGGGAATGAGAGAAACTGGCTGACGAGGGACCCGCCCTCGTCGCGCGGGGGCTGCCGGAATCTCCCTCCTCGTTTGGTCATGGTTTGCCTCGGAGCGAAGACGTGCCTCGCAAGCCCAGCACCAGGGGTTCATCCAACACACACACCTCGCACCGGCGCCTGCACTCCCGGCCGGCCATTTCTCCCGGCTTCCATCCATTATTCATGCCTCCCAAGTTGGACCAAATTGGCCCCCTCCCCCCTCCGCCCGTCCCGTCTGCTTGCCCTTCCATGACGCAGGTTGATTCCCTTGTCGCATCGCATCGCATCACCCCAACGCAACCCAATCCTGTTTTTATTTGCTCCATGATCGAACAAGTAAGAAAAATCGCTCCGCGGATGGATGGCGAAATGCAAAAGCAGGAAATGTCTCAGCGGGGTTTTTCGATGCCAGCGAAGATCGACGATTCATTCTGACAACGCATCCCATCGTTTGATATCACTGCGCCGTTTCAAAAACCGTGATTGATTTCGGTCGTTTGCCGAGCAGGACGAATCCAGCAAACGCCGTTCTTTTGCATCGGCTCCGGTCGTCTCCGTCCTCGTCCGGCGACAAGTGGATCCCTTCGCCGATGCAGGCCGGTCCGCATCCCGTCGCCGGAGCCGGAATCGGAGCCGGAAGAGCCGAGTCCACCAAATCCAGCATGCATGAATTCAACAATAGCGACCCTCGGTTCCCCATCCCACCTGGTCAAGTTATAGTTCCGTTCCATGCAGCATGGTGTTTTCCTGGACCCCACGGGTACAACCACAAAACCTCCCCTCACAATTATCGTCGTCGGGGACCGAGAAAGCCTCAGAGAAGTAGACGCAGAGATACCAACCTCGACCTGCCACAGGGGTTCAAACAACATGCCCGTCGCCATACCCCCCCTTTGCAACCTCTCTGCATTTTACCCTGTTTTTTCTACCACCTCTGTGCGCCCCAGGACATGATAAAGCTCATCCACCAAGGCCCGCCCCCCTCTTGGGATGTACTCGATATCTAGATACAGCCAGGTCGGCACTTTCAGACGGACAAGTGAGTGACCTGGCCAACAAGGGAGGGGTAAGGTAGTGATTACTGTGAATGGGCGGGTGGTGGAGGCTGTACGGGCCTGATGCTGTCTGGCATATCACCATATCGCCCCCAGCTTTTCCTGAGCGAGGAGACACACACACCCATCCGTGCCGCCGACCACAGTTCCCAATCTCCCTCCTCCACCACACGGCATACAGGCAAGCAGCATGTGAGTACGACGTTTTCGCCGCCATGTCATTCCTCGTAAATCCATAGACACTCCCTCTATCTTTTGCTTCGGGTGCTGCTGCTCCCGCCATCCTGTCTGTCATCATAATCTTCGTGACTCCCTCCAACCGTCTCCCACCACCCGGCCCTCTCAGAGGCAGCCTAATCTGATTCACCCAACTCCATACCGCTCCCTACCTACATATCCATCCATCCCATCCTTTCCCAACAAACAAAAGACCCGCCACCTCACTTCTTAACAAGCCGATACCGCCCCCCAGCAACCTCCATCTCCCCCGCCGCCACCTTCTCCCCCAGAAACGCCCCAAACTCCTCGTCGCTCCACGCGAACCCGTCCGGGATCAGCATCCGCAGCATCATGCCCATCTGCGCCAGCGGCATGCTCGCGCTCGCGTTGGTCAGCATGCCCTGCACGTACTGCCAGTACACCTTGCGCCGTTCCCGTTCCTTGGCGCTCGGCTTGCTGGTCTCCGCGGGTTCGGCCGCTCCGCCGGCGGGGTCGGATGAGGTGGTGGCGGCGGTGGCTTCTTGCATTTGTTCGTCGTCGTCGCTGGCGGCGGTGGTTGTCGATGCTGTGGCAGCCGCAGCACCACCAGCTGCAGCATGGGCCTTGTCGGCGTCCTGCTGCCCCAGCGTCTCGACGACGACGTAGGCATTCCCGCCCCCTACCCTCCTCAGCACGCCCTTGCCCGCCCAGAACCGCAGCGCCGCCGCGATCAGGTCCTCGTCCATCTGCAGCATCTCATACAGTTCATCCACCGACTTCTGCACAGGCGGCGAGTCATCGTCGTCTCCCTGAAACGCGTACACGACCGTCGCCTCGACAGGCGTGCAGTCCACCGTGACCGTGCGGTCCTTCATCTCCAGCTCCACTCGCACCTGTCCCATCTGGTTCAGCCACGTCAGCTTCCGCCGCGACTTGACGCCCTCGTACCCCTCCTCATACCGCTTCTGCATCTCCGTCACCTCGGGGGGCAGCAGGAAGTGCTCGCGCTCCAGGCCCGGCCAAAACAACCGCGACAGGATCCGCGCGTGGTACTCCATCCCCGCATCCTCCTCCTCCTCACCTCCTTCCTGCTGCCTCGCCCTCTCCCACGCCCTGCGAATCCCGGCATCCGCCCTCCTCGAGTCCCAAATGTCCCTGATCATGACATCGCAGCCCTGCAGCAGGGCCTCGCCGAACCGGCGTTTAAGCAGCTCCAGCACGCGCAGTTCCTGCTCGAAAAACCGCCCGCCGCCCACAGCATGCTGGTCACCGCCGGCGCCGCTGCTGCTACCGCCGCTGCCGATGAGCAGCCGCTCCGCAACACACACCGCAAACTCCTTGATGAAGGTCTCAGCGCTGCCGAGTGCCGAGATCAGGGTGCCGATGACGTCCTCGCTGCGCGGGCGCTTGTAGTTGGCAGCCGCGTCGATGGGGTCCGGGAGCCACGACATGTCGTCCCAGTCGAGGTCGCCGTCGAGGTCGGCCTCGTCGGGCGCGCCGCGCTGCTGCCGCGGCTGCTGGGAGGGGTCATTGAGCAAGAGGGCGAGCTCGATGAGTTTCGTGGGGTGCCGGGTCTCGCTCTGCGAGGGCGTACTTTGTTTGACCTCGGGTGTGCTCGGCTGGCGGCGGTGCTGGGAAGAGACAGGAGTCCGGCTGGATGCGCCTGGTGTGGTGACGGCGGCAGCGCCCCGTAGTCTAGTCTGGTGACTACCACCAGTCTCGTCCCGCCGCCGAGTCTTGCCCTGCAGTTGCTGCTGCCGCCAAACCTCCTTGACCTTCCTCGCAGCGCGCATTTCCTCCGGGCTAGCCAGCAACCCCGCGACGACGACGCGCACGGCGTCTTCACGCCCGCACAGGTACAGCTGCAGGCCAGACTCGACGTGGCTCAGCAGGACCTTGCTCGGGTCGAGCGCGTGCAGGGCGCGGATGATGGAGATGTACATTTGCAGGATCTCGAGTGTGCTACAGCCCGGATGCAGCAGGCGGGTCTGGAGGGCGCGAGCGAAGCTGTCAGTGAGCTGCTTCCGACGGGCCGTGGTGGTGATGGTGGCGCGCAGGTCTTCGAGCGCCGGCCGCGACGTGGGCCAAGCCAGAACAATGTCAAACAGCTCCTGGATGCGCAAGGCAGCCAAGCGGCCGAGAGCAAGAGACTGGTATGTCTTGAGGTCGGACAGAGGAACGGCCGAGGACCCCTGAGGGCCAGCCGAGATGCATGTCAAGACTTCAAAGCTCAGACGCGCAAAGTGGTTCTCGACCCAGTCATCGAGAGACGCGATGCAGGGTGACGCCATCGTCGACGAGGAGCCGCGTGATACCTTGTCCATCGCGGCCGCGAACGAACGGGGGTCACGCGGCGACCAGACGCCGGCGTACGCTCCCGTCACAGAGGCAGACATGATGGCATCCATGACTTCGGCGAACAGAACCTGGAAGCGCTCGCCGGCCAGGCCCACATTATGGAGCTGCTGGACCAGCTCGACCAGCCGCTCCCGTGAGGCCTGGACTTGGATATCATCCGGTCTAGGAGCTGCCGGGCGAGTTGACCCCCTTTGCCCAACCTCGTCTGAGGACGAAATACCCAAGACGGTCCCGGCGAGGCGAGCCACGACAACCTTTACAGATCTCAGCAGCGCCTCTGACACGGAGCTGCTCACGATCGCGTGGAGATCGCGGCGAAAGCGGGAATTCAGCAGCTCGGCATCCCTTGCTGCCTCAGGGGCAACTTCGGCCAGGCGGGCAAAGCCAGCCAGCAGCCGGTTCAAGCCATCAAAGTAGAGGCGTAAGGCAGCCTCCAACGTCCGGATACTGCTCATGACGGCCACCATGTGCCTGTCGTAGTAATTTCCCTTCCTGCCGGCGGGCCAACGGCCGTCGTGTCTTCGTCCCTGTTCCGCTGATCCCTCCAGGCCGCCCTCTCTCACCCCCTGAGCAGCAGCATCGTCCACATCGCCACCGCCATCCTCATCAACAACAACGCACCCAGCCAAAAGGGGCATCACGTGTTGGGCAAAGTGGGCCCTGACTTGGCTGAGGTGCCAGGCAAGGATGTCACCCCCCTGGCGATGGGGGGTGGCACGGGGCAACAAGGAGCGGGCGTTGGTGATGAAGGCAAAAGCATCGTGGAAGTCGAGCGAGTCAGGGACCTCACGCCTCCCCCTTGGGCCCCGCCCGGTCCCCCTGCTCCTCCCCGATACAGACGACTGCTGCTGCGGGTGCGGGTGGTTGGCAACTGTGCTGGGGGCGGTGGTGGTGCCGGGAAGGGTGCCGAACGAGTCATCAGCGTTGGTGGCGGACGCGGGGAGAGCGATGTGGGCGGTTACAACGTGCCAGGCACGGTCATAGGTCGCCTGGTCTGTGGTGTCGTGCGCCGCCAGGGCAGCGGGGGTAGGGAAGGGGGGCTGTGTTGGTGGTGTTTCCTGCGGGTGACCCGGGGCGAGGGAGATGTGACCGTGGGCAGCATGGTGTGGCTGCTGGTGTTGGGGGTGGTGGTGGAGGTGGCGGCGATGGGGCTGCTGCTGTTGTTGTTGTTGTTGCTGCTGCTGCTGCTGCAAGAAGGGGGGGTGCAATGGGAGAGCTGCAGCAGCGTCACCGAAGGGGGGCTGCTGCCCGAGGTCAGGGAGGCGGCTGCTTGACTGTGACCGAGGCGCGGGTTGAGCAACGGCGGTCTGGAAGACAGACTCAAACACACGCCGTTGGCGGTCCCCCCACTGGGATGCCACCACGACAGGCGGCATGTTGGGCTACCTGGCTCTGGTACTGGCTAGCCACCAAGTCTGACTACTCAGGGGGCGGCAGGTAGGTTGGTTGTTTGCCGGACGAGTCTGCCAGCGAATCTGCCCGCACAAAGGCCGGCTGCCTGTCAACACAAACAATGCTTGGCAGGGGCCGCGGTGATCAGCGTCGCCAGGGCGCGTGGCGAGACAAGCTGCTGGCCAGCCGTGAGAATCACCAACTGCTCTGAGTGCCAAAGGGTGCCGCCGGTGTGCGCGGTGTGCGCCGGTGTGTGCCTGCTTTGGTGATGCCGCGGCAGTGCTGCCAATGGCAAACGGCTCCTTGGGGAGGCCCTCGGCGACCGGCAGACCTGGCCCTGCAAGACGTCGTAGCCTGGCCAGTGGCTGCCGTGTGGGAGCCGCGGCCAGTGAGAGCAGCAGTGGAGGCGCCCCGGAGCAGTGGGAGCCAGACACGCAGCAACAGCGGGCGGCTCGAACGGCGGCCACAAAGGGCGACCCCGAGGGGCGGAGGGTGGTCAGGGAGGTGGTCGTG
>FTDS01000571.1_pt1 | contig 9047 bp, 12 predicted proteins | sample 1639991 | NCBI WGS metagenome assembly FTDS01 (sample SAMEA3914869, study PRJEB12502) | metagenome | biome: forest; material: soil | place: USA | collected 2012-03-12 | depth 0.1 m
GGCATATGTAGCAGTTTCCTCGTTGCTCACTTCGACCTCCGTCTGTGATCAAACGGTCACAGGCGGAGGTCGGGCACCTGGAGTCCTCGTTGCGCGCGCACCTGCCTCCCAGGAGGTTGCAGGTTCAAACCGCATGCGAGACTCGGGGTTGCATGGGCAAAACTTTGGCTGGCTCGCCCAGGCCGAATTACGGGCAGGGCGGGTTGTCCCCGCCCGGTGGTGGGTTGTCCCCGCCCCCGTGGAAGAAGGGTTGTCCCCTTAATTGTCAGGATGGAGAGCTGTTCAGACGCAAAGCCAGTCGCTAGCACCATTGTCACCAGAAGTCGTCGCTGGGGTGCCAGGTACCTGGGTTCGCTGGGCCCAGGATGCCCGAGTGTACGAGCTGGGAACCGGGAACAAGTCACCCCAAGAGACGGTGAGGATGACAACTGACAAAGTAAAATCCCCGAGAGGGGGGGTTTTCGTAGCCAGCTGACTGCAGCAGCCGGTGAGCTTTTTGACCTTTTTGCCGCCTCATTCCTGCATCCACGCCATGTCCTGAGGTGGTGTTGCAAAGATGTTTGCAATGAGACGGCGACAGTATTTTTCCCCTACTGGAGCAACAGGGAGAGACACACGCTCAATTGCCACGACGGAGAGAGAGCTGCTTTACCCAGCATGCAGAGGCTGCGCCGGTTGGGCCAGGGATCGCGGAGATGGATGGGGTTTTGAGTCACACCGGCTCGCCGAGGCCAGACACAATCGATTTTACAACAATTCATGACTCCATCATTATCTACAGTGACAAGCAATATTGGCGCTAATGTGGTCATCCAGGTTGACCTCTACCCATCTCTCCCCTCGAAGCTCTAACTTCCAAGATGACCAAGACTCGCCATCCCAGAAATCCTGCCGAAAGTTATCCCCTATCGCCGACTCCCTCTCCTTCCAAACTCCTCATCTCCGACACGAACAAATCCCTCTCCCTATCGCCGCCGGAGCTAACAATTCCTCCGTCCTGACTTGTTTGTTTCCCTCCAGAACCACCACGACACCTCCACGCCCTTCCACACATGCATGCATGCATGCCACTTACACCCTGTCATCCATGTAATGGATGTCGTGCATCCGCCCTTGGCCAAGTGTGGGGCAAACTGCGGGTGGACGCGGGCGAATTTGCCACCCCAAGGGTCCAGCGGTCCAGCGGGCGGGGAGATCCACCTGTCAACCCCCCCGCCCCGCAGGTCCACACCCCTGAAGAATGTGGAGCGGGAAGCGGATGCATGTGCGTTGGGACGATGACATCATTGCGCGCCGGGCGCGGCGCGCCCTTGCGGGTGAGGGCGGGACATGCCCCGGTCCGGTTAAGTGAGGCTCTTTTTTGCAGTGGGCGGGTGGTTGGGTTGGGATGCAGGTACGGGGATGGGAGGAGTGAGGTTTGTATTGATGGGTATCTGGTTAGGGGGCATGGGATGGGATGGGATTTGGGGGAGGGGTTCAGTTACGCAGCATGCACTTGGGCGAGGGGGGGATCAAGAAGTCTTCGAAATTGTCACCACCGCCCCAGTCCACCACCCGCCGGTGGGTAGACTGGGGCAGGCGGCATGTGATGCATTCCATTCCTTCCTCAACTCCATCGTCTACCTACACCTCGCCTCACCACCGCTCGCTCAGCTCTGCCGAGTTATGTAGAAAACAAATGAGAGATTGAGAGGGGATGCGGCCCCTGGTCCAGACCAAACACAAACAGACTAGTCCATTGCAGACGGTTCCCGAGTGAAAGAAGGACGGGGTAGGAGGGGCAAAATGGAATTGTGATGTGGTGTGGTGTGGTGTGTGTAGGGGAAAGGGGGGAAACAGGGAGGGGGGTATATCATGAGTCCAATCTCTCCAAAATGTCTGTCCGTCCGGGTTGAGACATCAAAACGCCAAAACAAAACGAAGCCCAAATACGCCGCCGCGTGTGTGGTAAAGTGCAAGACCAACCAACCAACCGCCCGACCGGAAATACAAAACCGACCTCCCTTCCTCTCTGGTACTGCCCAATCTGGAAAAAACACCGCCCCAGATGAACCAAATCCCGCCCGCCTCAACCAACCCTCAACCAGCAGACCGACCAACCGACCAACCGACTGACCGCCCAAACCAAACCATGCAATGCAATGCCGTGGAGAGAGAACTGGGGAGGGATAGAGAGATGGAGCAAGGAAAACAGGACAGACAGACAGAACAGGCCCAACCCGGGAAAAACAGAACCAGAAAATACATCAAAAAGCCAAGCCGGGGACATGTAAATGGGATGTTGGGTATTCGGCCGCCATAAACCGCGGGGCCGCCCAGGGGGTATCATATGATCGTTTCGTGATGCTGATGCTGTGCCGTGACGTGATGATGCCAGGAAAGAAAAAAGAAAACCAACCAGGAGAAGAAAAGCCAAACCAACGCAAACCAAAACCACACAAAAGTGTGGCGAGAAAGTGAAATCACCGCTTCAAATACCCCTTCATCCACTCCACACTCAACCACCCGACCCTCTCATAAGCCTGCCACAGCTTCGACGCCTTGTTCACATCAATCTTGCACGCCTGCTGCGCATCTGTCTTCCTAAACTCCTTCCCGATCCTCGCGCACTCCAACCTTCTCAAAAAGATCCGCCTCTTGCTCGTCAGGTACGTCGCGCAATCCAGCCGCAAATTGCTCGCCAGCGCGAGCTCGTCCGGGTGCAGCAAGTGACGGTGCGGGTCGGACGAGAGATCCAGCGCGTTGCCTTTCCAGTCGACTTTGAGGCTGTTGGCGCGGGCGGGGAGGGTGCTGACGGGTGGGGAGAGGTCTTGCAGGGCGGCAAAGTCTTTGTCCTCGCGGTTGGGGGCGACGGTGCGCACGCGGGGTTCGGGGGTGCCGACGCGGATTGTTTCGCGGGAGGAGGAGGTACCAGGGGCGGTGGTGGTGGTAGGAGTGGCGCGGATGGGGCGGGGGTTTTGGGGCTTTGCGGCCTTGGGGGATTTCGGCTTGGTAATGCGGACGGTGGGGGCCTTGGTGGATTGGGGGCCGAGGACGGCCGGGCGGGAGGCGGGGAGGATGTGCGGCAGGCGGGCGGCCGCGGCGGCGGAGGGCGTGGTGAAGGTGAGGGCCGTGTGTTTCCGGTCCGCGCGCAGGAGCTCGCGCTCCTTGCGCAGCCACTGCTGCGGGTTGTTGCGGAACATGCGGAAGCAGTTAGACTTGAAGTAGAGCGCCAGCTCGTAGTCCTCGGGCCGGGGCGGGGTCGAGTCGCGGAAGAGGCTCGCCGGGCGCGAGGCGATGTGCTCGCTGACCAGCCGCTCCGTGGTCGTCCGGGGTGGGGGGGTGGCGGCAGCGACCGGCGCCGGGGCCGGGGTAAAAAGCGGGCCGGTCGGGACGCTGGCGGGGGCTTCGACGGCGGGGTAGAGAATAGGGTCCTTGCCGCTGAGGTTAAGCAGCGGCGTCGGGCTGATGGTGTTTGCGGCGTGCGAGAAGGGCGAGACGGGCGGGGAGAGCGGCTGGTGCGGGACCCGCATGTCCGGGCCCGCGGCGGGCTTGCCGCCGCTCGCGGCCGCTGTGGTGGTCGTCGCCGGGCGGAACATGTCGAGCGGGGCGGGCTCGGGGGGCGACATCAGGTTGCTGATATCGCAGGGCTTCTGGATCTTTTGCGCCATCGAGGAAGTGCGGTCGGGCGGCGGCAGCGCGCATACGTCTTGCATCTCTTTTGTAGGTGTCGGGGGGAAATATGTAGGCGGCGAGGAGGCGGAGGCAGCCCAGGATGGTCGGGTGGTTGTCTGGCTCCCTTCGCGCGACACAGGTCGATGCATGGCAAGGATGGGTGTTGGTTTGTCAGCCATAGTCTCCTATGACTGTATGGCGGGAAACACGGTGGCGAATGTGTGAGCCGTCATCAGGCGACCGCGCCGGCCCGGTGTGTGTTGATGCGCAAGGCCGAGTTGGTGAGGGTGTCGTCCGGAGTTGGTTGTGCGACCAAAGGCAGCTGACTCCCGGCTGCCTGAACTGTGCGTGTTGGCAAAAGTCGAAGGAGGGAGAGAAAGGTCGACGACTGGGGTGGGCCAGTGGGCTTCTTTGTAGGCGGGCAGGGAAGAGCTGAGGAGGGAGCTGGGGGCCAGGCAGTAGATATAGAGGATGTTCTCAATTGCTGAATAATAGACAATGGGAGCAATCGCCGTTTGCCGCTATTCGTTTATCCAACCCAGTTGGACAATAGGGGGCGGAGCGCGGGACAATTGCTGGCCGGGCCTTCGCTCAATGGAATCTGCTGGAACGTCTCAGGGTGGCGAAAAGGGGGGTTCCCTGCGGTGAGAGGCGCACGGCGACGGGTGACGAATATGACAGTAGCGGTGCCGAGAGAGTTCTCGCAGGGACAATGGGTGGGATGGCGCGAAGAAGGGGGTGGGAGAGGACGAAGGAAGATGAAAGAGGACCAAGAGGTGGATGGGGGATGGAGGCCCATGTAAGTAGTTAGACACAGGGACCGACTGACCTCATGGGCTGGGCAGCCAGCGGCAGGGCTGGGGAGCCCAAGGGCCCCCCTTCTCCTAGGACACCCCCAGGAACGGCAAGAGGCCGATTGCGACAGACAGCAGCGTCTCACAGCGCGCGCGCGCGTGTCTGTCTGCCCTCCAGGCGATGACCGCCCTCCCCTCCCCCTCCGTCCTGGGCTGGGGCGGCGCGGGTGGGCACGAATCTGGGGTTGGAGGGTTGGAGGTGTAAGTCGAGTGGCGTGGCGGGCTAACTAGCAGGGGTCCTGGGGGGGAGTCACCGCACACCCAGTCAGACACACACTGACACACTCACCCCCTCTCACCCTCCCCCCCCTTCCCCGGCCTCGGGCCAATCAAGACGGTTGCGCCGAACCTGGCCAATGGTCACCCGTCAGAGCAGCAATCCCGGCTCCGTCAGGCAAAAACCGGTCGGGTTGACCAAGGTACTTGTGCCCAAAGGGGGGTACCTGTTGGCAGACGCGCGCGATCAAAGGCACGGGAATCCAGCCCTCTCTGTCACTTCGGCGCTCTGTCACCAACTGGAATCAGCCCGTCCCCCCAAAATCTCGGGGCCAACAGGTCCCAGATCAATGCCTTGCCGCTGAGAGATGGCAGGCTCAGAGGGCAGGACAGAGGGCAGACCCAGCGGGCAGACCATGATATGTGATATTGGGAATGGGCATGATGAGATGGGAGATGGCAAGGGGAGGCATTGAAACGCCACGTGCTGCCAACGGAGGGCCTGTCGACAGCGGCAGTGGACAGCAAGAGGGGATGCCCCGCGGCGTGTCAAGCCTGGCAGCGGCACCATGGCCGGGTTTCACCACCTGCTGGCGCTTCGGGCGGGTTGAGCCGTGCATATCCTGGGCCGAGTCATTGGCTTGTGCAGCTCCGATGCTTATCTGAAGCTGGCCGCTGAGTTGGGCAGCCTGGCCTGGCGAGTAACTCAACCAACTGGACTGGTTGTCTCTTTCCAGGATGGCTAGGACATGTCTTCACGAGTTGAGGGCGGCAAAGGGAAAGGAAAACAGGGACCAGTTGGCCAACCTCTCTCACCGCAACAAGTGAGAAAAAAAGAAAAAGGGGGTCTAGGGCAGAATCTCTTCAACGCCCCCGCACATGTGGTCAGTGGTCTCGAGCCCAGCGAGCGAAGTCGGCAGGTCTCGAGTGGATAACCTTGATCCCCCAAGTTCCAACCCAAGCGGTCTGGTCTCGGCAAACATCAGCTCGTCCTCGCTTGTCAAACGCAGAGGAGGAGCGTGGGGTGGGTTGCGCGGGCTGGGGGCTGTGAGCGTACCAGGCATCCCGCTTGTGGGCCTTGTTGGACTCTTGATTCTGTGACTTGGCTTGGGCTCGAGGTGATGGTTGTCGTCCTCAACTCAGAGCGCAACGCCATGCGGCTCGCTTCCACCGCCAGGTAACTCTGTCGGCGGGGCGGGCTGCCCACGGGACTCGTCCCCGGATTCGTTCGCGGGGTGCGTGCCGGCAAGGCAACCAGCAGATGTGCTGCCGTGGTGTCGAGGGCAGACAGACAAGACAGAGGAGGGGTGATGCAATTGGGAAAAGGAGGGGCAAGGGAGGGGAAAGAGGGGCGCTCGTCCACGCTATGCGGGCCTCGTGAGTGGAGCCTCTTTATTTAAAGCCCTGTTGCGCCTTTGGGCGAACTCAATTGAGGTCCGATTGGGCTGCCATTTGTTGGGCATCGAGCGGGCGTGGGCCTTGCTGGGAGTGTGTCTTTTGGGGGCTTGTGGGTTGGGGCTTGTGGGTTTGGCGTTTCAAGGGCGGGCGAACTGCGATGCGATGCGATGCAAGCCGATGCAAACAAGACGGCCGAGTGAGGAGTGACGCAGCGGGACGCGCAGATGCAGGCGCAGCAGCATCAACAAGGCGGCAGGCTGCCATTCAACAGATGAAATCACCCCTCGTTATTGTCGTCGTCCTCACCACCCATGCCGGCGCAGCCTGGCCGTGGCAATTCAGATTGCGTGGACCGAGGAAAAGCAACGAAAGCGCTGAAACGCGAATTGGCCAATGGCGGCGCGACTGCAAATAGAAAGGAAGCGGTCCTGCTCACTGCTTCTGGCTGCTGCTGGCTGCTCGCCCCAATCGCGAAGGGTTGAACGGGACGAGGCATTGAGGAGGAGAGCAGAGCTGTGACTCATCGCTGTTGAAACGGACTGAAGGCAGTTTCGTTGGTCCCCGATGATTGGAAAGCAGGCTGCCGGAAACATTCCTGGCCAGTTCGGGACTAGCGCAAGCCCTGATATCGATAACAGAGCTCAGGCCACCGATGTACCCTTGGCATCCGCGAGGTACCGCTCCCAGCCTGCTGACCCATTCCCTCCGACACCTCCATCAGACGGCGGGAGGCGTGTGCCTATTCCGACGCCGGTCAGGGCCAGTCTGCCTCATTGAGGCACTCGGATCTTGTGTCAGTCAGAGTGAGTCCTTCATTGATGGATTGCTCATTATTTAATTGTGATGATATTGGTGTCATTGCTGCTTTCCTCGATGCCAGTTCATTGCTGTCGAGACTGGCCCAGCTGCAATTGAACTCGGGCATCATTGGGATTCAACCGTGGGTGGGAATTGGGCTCGAGAACTCCAAGCCTGCTGCTCCAAACCGGGCAGCGAATTTCCATCTCGAGGACCCTCAATCCACCTGGGCAGCAGCGTTGCGGGGCCATTCCTCATTCGTATTCGTCGCCTGTCACCTCCCACCGCAGCTGCGTGGGCAGATATCCCGTGCGATGGAGTCGATGCCGCTGGATCGGCGTTTGTGGACGAGCACGTCGTGCACTGCTGCCTACCGGAAGCCACGGGTCCCCAGGTCTGGCTCTCTCTGACTATGACTCTGACCGGCCGACGGACTTTAAGGACTTAACGGAGGACATTCTCGAGTTTTGGCCTGAGGGGAGGAAGAGGTTTCCAAAGTTGATCCCCAAGGCCGCCGTGCTCCCCACGCCCTTGGCCTCACACCATCCGCCTTCTTGATGGAGGGTAGGGCTCGAGGCGAGACATCCCACCTGACCCCCGCCAGACACTCACGCGCTGATGAGGCGAGACTCGTCGCGCGGGCGGGTGTGCGCCCTCCGCGTCGCGGCGATGGGGGCATCTGGTCCAATTGCTATTACTAAAGCAGCAGTTGGGGGGATATCCACTTCACATGCCATCAGTCCGTGAGAGCAGGCCATCCCGTCCTTGCGAGCAGGAGGGGAGAGGGTGATGTTGCTTATCTTATCACCCCGCCTTTCGATGAGGGGCAGCCCGTCGCATCCATTCCCCATCCATGCATCGCATCCATGCACATCGACGCCGCTTTCCGACCTGCCTGCGCTGCTCTGCTCTCGAAATGGCGAATCATTCGTCAATGGCATGCCCAGCCAAGCAGCGCGAGCAAGCAGCTGCCAAATGCGCTGCCGGCCGCCAGCCCTCCCTCCATCGCATCGCACAATCGCCGGCGGCCAGTTAGACTGCCCGTTCCCGGCCCCAGTGACCAAGCCCCAGTGATTGGGGCCAGACAAGCCCTGAATGCTGCTCGCTGTGCTTGACCAAGCCCCAGTGATTGGGGCCAGACAAGCCCTGAATGCTGCTCGCTGTGCTGTCCTTGATGGATCCCAGAGAAATGGAATCCCATTCCACCACGCAACGCCATTTCGACCACAGCCAAACCCACCCAGCCCCAAACGAGCGAACAGGCTGGCACCACGACACCGGCAACGGCCGACAGCAGCACCGCAGCGTCATCAGCGAACCAGCAGCGCGCGGGACTCTCGCCGAATGGGCTGCCTCCCGGAGACGCGCAGCGCATGAAGCCGGCCGCCCTGATTTCCCAATTGTCCAATCTCCCACCCTGCTTCGTTTCTCTTGGGGCCGGGCGCTGGGTTCTGGGGGCCACAAATCTGTCCAGCCAGCCCCAACCCACCCGGGTTGGATGGATCGTCGACAGCCCGCCCGGTCTTGAATCCATACAAATCGAGTTCATACTGTGAGTGTCTGTACGGCAGCGGCACGCGGCCACCAGCCCGGCCGCCGGTCCTGCAGGATGATGTGGTGGCGGATGGTGTGGTGTTGTCTCTCGTCGGCCCTCTTTTTTGCTCCCCCCTCTCAGGGCTTGCGCCCGGCTGCAATGCAAATCCGGCAGCAGCAGGGTGTAAACCATTCATTCGTCCATCCCGCGTTTTTGCTTGGCTGGGCTGGCGACTGGGAAAGGAAGGAGGCAGATGCCCCATCCCCGGTACCTGGCATCAGCATCCCCAGCCAATCGAGGGGAAATTGGGACCCGGCCAGCAAAACAACAACAACAATGCGATGCGGTCCTGTGCAGTATGCCTGGAGAGTCCAGCAGGACGACGCGACTCTGCTCGACCAAGCCATCATCACAACAATTCATCTCCCATCGACGTTTCAATCCCCACTGCCACCGTTTCCCCTTCCCAATCCCCCTCCCTCAAACGGACCCCCAAAGAAGGAGAAACAAAAGGCAGGGTGTCCCCCTATCAACACCCTCCAGATCCCCCCACACCAAGGCCATCAATGGAAACCAATTGATCACACCCCCCC
>FTDS01000593.1_pt1 | contig 9015 bp, 6 predicted proteins | sample 1639991 | NCBI WGS metagenome assembly FTDS01 (sample SAMEA3914869, study PRJEB12502) | metagenome | biome: forest; material: soil | place: USA | collected 2012-03-12 | depth 0.1 m
ATTTGATAAGCGGCGGTGGTGGTGGTGCCGCCCCTGGGGGCCCCCCCCCCCCCCCTTTCCTTTGCGGGAGGCGTGTCGAAATGGATCCAATTGGGTCGAGAAGCCCTCTCTCTCTTCCTCTCTCGGACGGCCCGGACGTCGGTTGCACGATCTTGGCGAAGCTGCGGGCAGGGGTCGAGGGTCTTTTCTGGGGTGTTGTGCAGTGGCGCGTGCAGTTGCAGCAGGACCCCGGACCCCGGCCGTTGCATCGATCATCAGGGGGTGCGTATCGCGCGTAGCGTACGGGATTTCTCGAGCTGAAGGGAGGGAATTTGGCGGAAGTTGGAGTGTAAGTTACCGTCCCGGTTCGTAACGCGTTATTGGGAGCCGCTGCACTCTGGCGCGGCGCCGTTCGCTCGCGGGCTCGAGCTAGCGCCGGGCCCCCTGTCGCCCCTCGGTCTTGCATCTCGACAAAGTGCCAACCGCCAGACACTGAGGGCGGCGGTGGGCGCTCTGTTGCATCTGCAAGAGGGCAGACACACACAAGACATACGTTGCATGACTCGGACGAGAGGGAGGGGGGATGACGAGGCGGGACGTGTCTCGCCCTCTCGCGCTTCTCTCTCTCGTACATACGGGCTGAACTCCCTGAACGGGAAGCCCACGGCTGGCTGAGTGTAGCATGCCGCTGTTCAATCAGACCGCACGGCGGCGGCTCCCCCCCATGCGGTCGACGAACCTGGAAACGCCGTCAGCAGTCAGCAGGGGCATTCTGGGCATGCTGCTGCTCTGGGCACTTCAGCGCGCCGCCGCGCGATAACGGGGAGCTCGCAAAGGCCGGGAAACCGGGGGGCGAACAAATTGGGGTGGAGAACTCGCCGATGGCTGGACCTCTGGGTGGCTTCCAGGGACCCCCAGCAGGCCCCCCAGTGGTCCCCTACGGAGTGGTGGCCTCAGGGGTGCCCCCCACCCACTTAAGCTTGTCGAGGCGCGGGCCAATCAAGGATGTACTTGCAGATTGGATGTGGCAGGGGGGCAGCGACGAGAGAGAGCAGCGACGGCAGCAAATGGCGGATTTCGGTTTGATTCTGGGATCGCTGGAGCTCTGGAACCCCCCGTCGTCCCGGTTTTTGTTTGGTCTGGCTTGTGCACGGATTTTCATCAATCCATGAGAGCGGCTCTGATCGTCCCCCCGTGTTTCCCCCCTCTGCTGGCCTCTGAGGTCATTGCCCGCCGCGATCGACAACGACTCGTACATGCACTATACCCAGAATTATTACTCGTGCCTCGGCCGGGCAGGCCAACAGGATTGGAGGGTCGCACTGGCGCGCACCCGCCTCCGCTTCTCTCCGCACTCAGCCGGGCGTCCCATGCACCCTCGCCCGCATCGAGCAGGTTGGAAAAAGAGGACACGAGAGGGATGGACAGAGGGAGAGAGACAGAATGATGAGGGCCAGAGTGCCAACAGCGCCAACAGCGCCAACAGCGCGCCAAACGAACAGCCAATTGAGCCCGTCGCCCGCCCAGCCCGGCCCGTTGCTTCGAAGTCGTCTCGATGCGGAAGGATATCCAGGAAGCTTCCAGGATGTCCCACGGGGCCTGCAGATAGTTTGCTACCTCTGGCATGCCCCGTAAGATTGCCGCAAGCCCGCCTCGCGCCTTGTATCCCGCCAACAGCCAGCCACTGCTCCACCCGCCATCCCATGCCTCTCCATCCCATCCATGCCATCCATGCCCCGTCCATCCCATGGAGCAGCAGGGGGTGGCTGTCCCCTAGAGAATCGGCCGGCCGGGCCAAGGTCTGTCTGGTGCTGGCCTGGTCTGTTGCTGGCCTGGCCTGGTCTGGTGCTCGCTCGCCCTGTCTCCACGATGGTTTGCGTCGCCGCTGTCAAGATCCGCTGAGAGTGCACCACCTGCAACACCCGGTCGGCCACCCTTCCATCCATCCACCCTCCTCCACCTCCTCTCCACCACCCTGCAACCCTTTCCTCCCGCTCCCCCCCCTCCCCTCCCACACACCTCTCCTCCCGTGTGGCCTCGCCGTCGCCTCACACATCGCCTCCGACTCCTCCTCTTCTCCTCCTCCCCTCCCCCTCCTCTCCACCTTGCCCGGCCTCGTCGGGGTTGTTCATGGTGTGTCTGCCACGAGGGTTAATCGTCCCCCACACCCCCCCCCTCCTTCAACCGTGCATCAAAGAAGAGCCGTTGTTGGTTTTCGTTTGTTCTTGCATCCCATCCCATCCCAACTGCGGCCCGCGACTCAGGCCCGGCCACTTCTCGCCCCTAAGTTGAGCCGTGTCTCTCTCGAGATCGTCCGTTGTATACATACCGGTTCCGCATACCTCGCCTCGCCGTCCGATTTTTCGACTTTTTTTGTCCCGACCTCTCTCATCTGTCTTTTTCTTTGACTTTCCAGCCGTCCGTTTTTCCCCAGTTGCAGTTTCTCGCCGGCTTTGCATATAAGTTTCCTGTCGCTCGCATATTTCCTCGATTTTTGGGCCGAATAATTCCACGGAAGGGCCGGCAACACCAAAAACACCATCACCACCATCGCTATCTCGGGGGCATCACCACACGCCAATGCCACCCGCTTCTTAATCGATAATAGTCCACCCTAATAATTCTTGGTGCCCGAGTCTGGAACTCGCCGCCAGTCACTCGGCCCCGACCAGACTCTCGCTCTTTCACTCTCTCTCACATCCACATGCTCCGAGCATCCCCCGGAGCATCCAACCTCGAATCTTGAACCACCAATCCCCGGACCCCAAGGATTCCCCAACCAACGCTGTTGGAGAAGACGAGTACCACCCCCTCCACGCCGACTCTGCCGGTGTGGGAGTGGTGAGGCTTGTTGCGGTGTGGGTAGTTCATCATGCGGGGTGCCGCAGCTCTGCTCCTGCAGCTGACGCTCTGGGCGGCAACCGTCCACGCCTTCATCCCCTTCATCCCGGACGACCAATGCGATCCCGGTGAGCACTGCGGGCCGTTTGGCCACGCGGACAAGAGGGGGGCGGCTGGCGAAGAGAAGACGCCGCAGGGGATCACCTTTGATCTTCACCACAGGGCTAATGCCGTATGTGTGTTCCTGGCCTTCTGGGGGATATTCAAACATCCCACCGGTGTCGGTTGCTGACTGCTTGATAGCAAAATGACAAGTCGACCAGGACGGACGCGGTAGCCGCGGCCGCCCTCCGGGTCGCCCGCAAGTTTGGGGGACTGCAGCCTTCCTCGACCACGTCCTCGTCCGACCTGGACAAGCGGGAGAACGCGTACTCGGTCTCCTCGCCCAACGACCCGACGGCCTCCCACAGCGCGGGCATCTACCAGTTCGGCCCGGACTACTCGTACTTCATCAAGGCGCAGGTCGGCTCGGCCCAGCAGTCCTTCTACATGCTACTCGACACGGGCGCGGCCAACACGTGGCTGATGGGCTCCGACTGCCCGTCCAAGGCCTGCCTGATGCACAACACGTTCGACCCCAGCACCTCCAAGACGTGGAAGTCGGACAAGCACGAGTTCTCCATCCTGTACGGCACCGGCCACCTGACGGGCTACGTCGGGCAGGACACGGCCTCCTTCGCGGGGCTCACCCTCGACCTCTCCTTCGGCCTGGCCAACTACACGCACGACGACTTCCGCCACTTCGCCTTCGACGGCATCCTCGGCCTCGCGACAGGCACCTCCTCCACGGGCGTCTTCCTCCAAAACCTCCGCAACGCCAAGCTCCTCGACTCCCTCGTCTTCGGCATCTCCCTCAACCGCGACTCGGACGGCGTCAACGACGGCCAAGTCACCTTCGGCGGCGTCGACAAGACCAAATTCACCGGCGACATCTCCTACACCTCGGTGCCCCCCGACCAAACCGCAAAGGGCGTCTGGGCCATCCCCATGGACGGCCTCTCCATCAACTCCAAACCCGCCGGCATCACCCCGCAACTCGCCTACATCGACACGGGCACCTCCTTCATCTTTGCGCCCCCCAAGGACCTCGAAGCAGTCTTCAAGCTCGTCCCGGGCGCCTCCGCCTACGACTCGGGCGGCGGCTACGTCGCCTACCAAGTCCCCTGCGACACCAAAACCTCCATCGACGTCTCCTTCTCGGGCGTGACCTACTCCATCCCGGCCCAGGACTGGGTCGCGCGGAACAACGAAACCTCCTGCGTCAGCCGCGTGTACGGCTATTCAGTCAACAACAACACCTGGCTGCTCGGCGACGCCTTCCTCAAGAACGTCTACTCCGTCTTCGACGCGGACAAGATGCGCATCGGCTTTGCCGCTAAGCCCCCTCCCCCGCCGAAACCCACCAGCACGACGGGTTCCGCGGCTGCGTCGGGGACCGCTGGCGCAGGGACAGTTACGTCCCTGGCGGGGGATGGCGGCGCGCACCCCGTTATGCCGGGGTTTAGTTCCCAGGAGACGGGGCAGGCGGGCGCCGCGAAGCAGACGGCTACGGGGCAGGCGCCGGCGGCGCAGACGCAGGTTGCGGGGGGGAGTGTGGTGGGGAGCGGGGGGAAGATGGGGTTGGCGGTGGGGGCTGTGGGGGTTGTTGTTGCGCTGCTTGGGTGAGGCCCCGATGGATTGGGGAGGGAACAATAAGGGGGGTTATACGTGCCTACCTTACCTGTGGTCGGCCTGAGAGATTGGCCGGCGGAAGGAAATCCGCCCGTGTGTGGCGCGTGTGTTTTACCAACCGGACCTCATGGTCTGGAGAGAAGGGGAAGGTCTGATTCGTGGATAGTAGTTTTTTACTGGCGCGTTGAGCAAGGAGGCAAAAGCTGTTGCTTTACTCAGCGAGATATACCCCGAAGAAAGGAGGAGGGCAGGGCAGGGAAAGTGGCGAAAGCTGCTTGCTACAACACCACCAACGCACACGAACAATTTTGTTGTCGTCATCGGCGGCATCAAAAGACTCAATGTAATGGGGTTCTTGCGGCGGCGGGCCTGGGAATAAGGATTGGCCCGCCGCCGCCGCCCCGCCTCCGGTTTTTGTCTTTAGTATTTTTTGTTATAATCATATCCTCCTGTGGAATACCACGGCCGAGAGTTCGCTTCGTAGATGATGGGTGTGGTGTTGTTGCTGGGGTGATATTGTCAGTCCAAGTATTTTGCCCCTGATGATCATATCCATCCCTTATCCCTACAACTCCCCAAAGGCATGCAAGGGGCGCCCAGATCCGGTCGGATACCATCGGGCGACAGCGTGTTTCAAACCTGGCATTCTGCTGGAGAAGCGTGGAACCCCTGAACCCGCCTGTGGCATCACCTGACAGGGATGTCAGACCGCGCCCCCCATGGTTCCAAGGCGGATGCGCTGCGTGTCATTGGCGCGCCGCGCGAAGGATTGACGTCGGAGCTTATTGAACTCCGTAACGGGCTGGCAACTGCGCAAGGAGACAAAAAAAGTGAACACCTTGAGGAAAAGTCACGAGAAGTCAGCATCAAGCCGAGATTCGGGTGACATTGTCAGTCCATTCGTTCGTTTCACAAACAGCTACCTACCTCGACAACAACCTCGAACAGCTCGCATCCTTCCCTCCCTCGTCCTCCTGCTTGTCGCTGCCCTCGACCTCTCGATCTCGACCGACGATCCCCAGTCCGAATTTGCGGCGGCACGGAACCCGCAAGATGCGCTGAGAGCTCCCGACAAACAATGGCCCGGGCCACTTCGCATGGCGCTGCAGCAGCTGCCGACCTGAACAATTCTATACAAAACCCCAACAACTCGCGCCGCCGTCACGGCTCGTCCGTCTCGCCCTCCCCGTCCGCCGCCAACCGCAGACCCAACACCACCACCAGCAAAAATGGCGAAGAAGCCGCCGGCCTGCTGGCCTCCTCCTCCGGCGACGACGACGACACCTCCGACGACGGCATCATAGTCCACCCCGGCGACGCCGACACCCTCGCCGACCACCGCACGCCCACCCGCGTGCGCTTCGACCTGCGCCCAACCATCGTCGCCAACACCACCACCTCCCCCTCCCCGTCCCCCGCCGCCGACAACGACGACAACGCCTACCCCCGCTCCTCGTTCGACTTCGACGACTCCTCCCTCCCGCTCCACAATGGCACACACCACCAACGCATCCCTCTCCTAACCAACCTCGAAGCCCCCACCGTCACCCTCGCCACCTCCGCCGCCTTCGACCCCTCCGAGGAGCTCGCCCGCCCGCGCTCCTCCCTCCCCGCGGCCTTCATGAACATGGCCAACTCGATCATCGGCGCGGGAATCATCGGCCAGCCGTATGCCCTCCGCCAGGCGGGGCTATTGTCGGGGACCATCCTGCTCGTGCTGCTGACGGTGATTGTTGACTGGACGATCCGGTTGATAGTGATCAACTCGAAGCTCAGCGGGGCGGGGTCGTTTCAGGGGACGGTGGAGAAGTGTTTTGGGCGGGTTGGGCTGATAGCGATATCCGTGGCGCAGTGGGCGTTTGCGTTTGGGGGGATGGTGGCGTTTGGGGTGATTGTGGGGGACTCGATTCCGAGTGTGCTGAGGGCGGTGTGGCCGGGGTTGGCGGATGTGCCGGTGGTGGGGTTGCTGGCGGATCGGAGGGCGGTGATTGTGGTGTTTATGGGGGGCGTGAGTTATCCGTTGGCGTTGTATCGGGATATTGCGAAGGTGAGTACATAACTGGGGGGAGGGGGGTGTTTTGGGAAGGGTGAAAAGGGTGGTTTGGGATGAGGCTGACGGAGAACACAGTTGGCCAAGGCGAGCACGCTCGCGCTGGTGAGCATGGCGGTGATTGTGGTGACGGTTGTGGTGCAGGGCGCCATGGTGCCCGCTTCGGAGAGGGGCTCGTTGAGGGACTGGAAGCTGCTGGTCATCAACGACGGCATCTTCCAGGCCATCGGTGTCATCTCATTCGGTATGCCCCTCTACCTCCTATCATGCCCCAACAAATACTAACCGCCCAGCCTTCGTCTGCCACCACAACTCCCTCCTAATCTACGGCTCCCTCGAAAAGCCCACCATCGACCGCTTCGCCCGCGTCACCCACATGTCGACGGCCGTCTCCATGGTCGCCTGCCTGCTCATGGCCCTCGCCGGCTTCCTCACCTTCGGCGACCGCACCCAGGGCAACGTCCTCAACAACTTCCCCGCCGACAACGCCATGGTCAACCTCGCGCGCCTGTGCTTCGGCCTCAACATGCTCACAACCCTCCCGCTCGAGGCTTTTGTGTGCCGTGAGGTCATGCTCAACTACTACTTCCCGGGGGACCCGTTCAACATGAACCTGCACTTGTTGTTTACGACGAGTCTGGTGTTCAGCGCCATGGTGCTGAGCCTTATCACGTGCGATGTCGGGGTGGTGTTTGACTTGATTGGTGGGACCAGCGCCGCTGCCATGGCGTATATCCTCCCGCCGCTGTGCTACATCAAGTTGACGACGAGGTCTTGGAAGACATATGTGGCCTGGGCGGTGGCGGCGTTTGGGTGTATTGTCATGGGGATGAGCATGCTGCAGGCGATTGGGAAGATGATTAGAGGTGAGTGCTACTGTTCCTCCGTGTGTTGGGTATCTGGCTAACCGATGTTGCTACAGGAGAGGGTGATGTAAAGCAGTGCTACTAAGCCTGGTAGAATACCAATTAATCATTGGCTTGTATATAATATCCATCACATCAGAGGCTCAATCCTCAATAGAACAGACACAGCGAGGGGCGGCAGCAACCGGGTTGGAGTTGGCTTCCACCCAACCTCCCCCAGCATATTACAGAGATACAATTTACACAATAGACCACCCGCCCCCGTTCCACCGTGATCATCGTCCCTATCACATGGCATCCCCAAACACTCACTTTAGTTGCCTGCCCGTCCGTCGAATCACCACTGTCGGATTACCCGCCCGCCAGTCACGGGGTCGGGCGTCAGACTGCACTTGAACAGGCCTTGGCGTGGGGAACCACAACCTCACCCCGCACCGGACCCAGCCCGTCTCGTCTGATGCCGGGATTGCCTGCCCGAGTCGTTGGTTTGGGCTGTTCTTCAGCTATCCAAGCCCGGGTCCGCTTACGTGTGTTGAGTGCCGGGATATACCGGTGTTGCATTTGTTAGTTCGGTTTAGCTTGGCTTGGGTTGAGACAAGTTGGAGAGAGGGGGGAAGAGACCGCTGACTTGACTAGGTCTTCGTCAACCCGTCTCGCGGTGGAGAACCCGTAATCAAGGAACAGAGGGGTTTGACACAACCCCCCAAAGAGGGGTTCGGCATGTCACGTAGCACATGTTGAAGAAAGGGTGGCAGATTGGGGGTGGTGCCAGCCTGCTCGGAGACCGAAAATCGATTTGCAAATCTGCCTGCGCCAACCAGCCCTGCACCACGACCGCATGACTTGCTCCTACATACATTAGGCCGTGGTGGTGTGGAGGCAGGGCGGGACGGGCGCGGGTTGCCCGCCAACTTACCCCCCTCGTCACAGAGGGGGATGGAGGGATGGATGGATGGGTGCATGGGAGAGGCAGGTGGTGGTTGGTGGTGGTGGGTTACCCAAACGTGTTCCTCCGCGGTGTGGTATCCTGTGTGTTTGCCTACGGGATGCAGTCGGGCAAGCCCCGGTGACGAGCTGGGCTGAGGGTGGGAGGAGGAGGGACGAAGTGGATGGATGGGGGGGTATAAGACCCCGCTTCCAGCCCAGCGGCCCCAGCAGATATATGGGAAGGGAAACCTGGAGTTTTATCTCGGAGTCCTCCCTCCCCCTCTTTCCACCACAACATCCCACAACAGACACTTTACAACTCAACAACTGTACTCCCACACCAGCTACCCAGCTACCACCCCAACACACAACATCAACATGCACGGATCCAGCTGCCCCAAGTGCGGAGCCGCCTCTGACGGCACGGCCAAGTCGTGCGGTTCCTGCGGCGCTGTAAGCCCACCCCTCCCTCTCCTCCCCAGTCTCACCAACCTCAACCCCGCCATGGTGAACAACCACAGCACAGCAGAACGCACAGAAGCTAACAACCCACCGCAGAGCTGCCCCAACTAAACGCCCACTCCCCCCCCCCCACCCCCCCCCCCCCCAAAAACAACCCCC
>FTDS01000466.1_pt1 | contig 8874 bp, 10 predicted proteins | sample 1639991 | NCBI WGS metagenome assembly FTDS01 (sample SAMEA3914869, study PRJEB12502) | metagenome | biome: forest; material: soil | place: USA | collected 2012-03-12 | depth 0.1 m
CCCTTAAGTCACCCCCCCGCGCTTCCAAAATCCCCTCACTTCTTCTTCCCCTCAACCCACTTGATATACTCCACATAATCCGGGTTGGCCTTCTCGACCCTCCGGTGCCGCGCAAGCGTCTTTGCGCCGTCGGCCGTTTCGTACTTGTCTGCGTCGTTGCCGAGCCGCGTGTCGCCGCGCCCTTCGTCCCAGACGCACCAGGAGCCGGCGAGGATGGAGCCGCCTGTTAGGGTGTAGAGTCTGGGGGGTTGTTAGGGGTTGTTTTCCTTTTGGGGTTGGTTGTTTTGCAGTGGGGAGAAAGGGGGGTTGGAGAGGGTGGTGGAAGGGATCGGTGGGGGAAGAAGGGAGGGATGGGATTCGGAGAGGGGATATGTATGTATTATCGAGGATTTAGAACGCAGTATGTGGGGAGCGGTCCCAGCAGAGAAGCGGACATGGAAGAGATAACCCGTCAAGGACACGGCCCAGGCAACTCACGTTCGCGTAGTCGGCATCCACGGGTACGACCGCGCTGGGTTGACAAGCCGGGCGCGCGAGGGATAAGCCTCGGGTTCGCCAGCGAGGGTGATGCGGGTCGTTCCGTCTATGGTGTGGCGTGCGGGTTTGAGGAAGGAGCGGGACGGGGTTGTGGTGAGGAGGTGGCTCGGGAGGGCGCGGCGACCAGGGGGGAGGCGAGTTGTCCTGAGCATGGCTGGTTGTTTGACTCTATTTATCTGGTATGTCGTGGATGGGGTAGTTGGGGATGGAGCTGGTGATTGTGAGACGAGTGGCGGTGGAGGTTGGAATTGTCTGCTCTGCTCGTGTTGTTTTACCCCCTCCTGGATCTGGTTGACATCACATCACATCTTTCTCCTCCATGACGCAACCTCCATGTCACCACCCTCACCATGGATTCGACGCGATACCCAACCTTCATGAAAATACCTTCAACAGTCTGAACAACAAACTGTTGAACCTTTCACAGTTTACTATCACACTCAACACCATCACCGGTGCCCATCTCATACGACTGGCCCATCAACCCGTGACTCTCCGTCTCCCCATCCCCCAGCACGATGACCTCAGGCCGTGAGTGAGCAACCACCCATTACCCCCCCAGAGCCCCGCCGATCCACCCCTCACGCATGAACCCATCCCTCGCTCACCTTCCAAACCGAGGGAGAGCTCCACCAACCCACCCCCAAATTTGGCTCCTACCCGAACGACCCGACCAAACCGACGGGAGCGCGCGGCGCAGTAAGCAGCCAAGCCGAGCCAAGCCTCTCCCCCGACAATCCCCAACCCAAGAAAACTCTCCCGTCTCGGCAGGGGCCACTCCCCGTCTTGGCTCTGCCCCAGGAACTGCGCGCCCTCCACTGCCAACAACCTTTTTCGCTAAGGTGACGCTGGACTTGTCAGCCAACGCGTACGTCGCCACCAGCACACCTCCAGACCTGCACCAGCATGACGCCGACGACCCGGGTTGCCCGGCTCGGCTGGGACGCGTGTGCTGCCGTCATCCCCCCCCAACCACAGCGGCGAGTCAGACAACCCCCCCGCTGGGTCCTCCCTGCGCCGATCGGCGATCCCTTCGACGCAAGGGACAGCCAGATCTAGCCCCTCGCTGCGTCCCCCCCTCGAAGCACCAGAAACGTCCCCGTTCAAAAAATAGCAATAGTATTATGTATTAGAACCCGCCCAGCCCAGCCTAGCCCTGCTAGCCGGGCGCGTGGTTTGTGTGCAGTGTGCAAGGTACCCAGACATCGAGCAGGCACCCAGTGTTGATGGATGGAACGGAACGCCCCCTCTGCTGATACGTAACCAACAAACCAACCAACCAACCAACCAGCCCCCTTGTAGTCATAATCCCAACCCAAGGTATCCAAGGTATTATCCAAGGTGCGGTACGTGCGCGCGCGAAGATCGGCCCTTTACCCTCCCCCCCCCCTCCCCACCCGCTCTTTCTCCACCGTCTAAACGCCGTGAAACTCCCGTATCGTGTCCCCCAAAAGCAAATGCCCCCATCATTTCGTCCCATCTTGCCGTTCCCTTTCGTAACCGCCCGTCCCACCCCTGGCGCAACCGGTTCCGCCCTCGGCTCAGAGGGGTGCAGTCGCAGCGCAGGCGCAGCGCGTCCTCACCCCCTCCTGCGCCGCGCCCGCCTGATGAGCACGAACCCGACCGCGACGCCCACACCGAATAGGATAGGTAGCTTGCGGCCGTGGTGCTTGCCTAGGCCGACGATCATGGCGGCGTCGTAGGAGTGCCAGGACGAGCTGCCGAGGTGGTTGAAGAGCGGGGTTGAGACGGGCCCGTTGAGGTTGTGCATGCGCGGGTGGGAGCGGGGGCCGGCGAGGATCTTGAGGGAGGTGCGGTTTGGTTGGAGGGTGTGGATTGTTCTGTTGTAGCGATATCCAGTCAGTACCTGTGTAAAGGGCGGGGTGCAAAAGGGGACGTACGAAGCGTAATGGCAGCCTGTGCTGAACATGACCGTCGGGTACGGCAGGCCTAGCCAGTGGCGGTTGTAGCGCTTGAGGTTCTCGACCAGCTTCCCGACGTACTCGTTCCCCTTGGCGGCCATCATGAACCCGATCGAAAACCCGGTAGGGTGCGCCGCCGGCGCGACAAACTCGAACCGCCGCAGCGGCCCGAACGCGCGCTTACACTGGAGATCCATATCCAACACCACGCCTGTCCGTGTCAGCCCGGTTCAGTTCACCTCGCACAACCAAGACCACCCTAAACAACCCAAAACAAAACCGCCAAGCCTCCCCTCTTGGCATCTGGGTAAGGGGCGTCACCACCGTAACATACCTCCATACCGATAAAGCACCATATACCTCAGCGCATCAATCTTCTGAATCGGGAACCGATACCCCCTCCACATCTCCGACATCTCGGGAAACTCCTCCACCACCAATTTCTCCGCCGTCTCGTCCGTCCACAGAAACGCCTCCCAACCCGGGTGCACATCCAAGCAGCTCTGCCTCACCTCGGCCCACTTCCCATGCGTCTTTGCCCCATTCCCCAACGAGATGTGATGCAGCACGGCCGGGACCCGGTCCGGGAATGGCGCCGCGCTCGTTTGGGTAACGCTGTAGTTGGCGAACGACACGTCGAACCCGTCGTGCCGCTGCGAGAGGTAGAAGCTGCGCGCGTGGTGCTTCCAGAAGAGCGGCAGGGCCGCGAGGGTGTATGCGTCGTAGAGGAGGCTGCGCGCGCAAAAGACGCCGAGCAGGAGGAGGGAGAGCAGGGTGGCTAGGAGGGCCGGGTGCAGGCGGCGGCGGGGGCCGTGGGCGCTGGGGAGCGTTTTGACACTCATGTTTGGGATTATTATGGTCATGACATGGTAAGAATGAGGGAGGATTGGTGTGTGAAAAAGAAGGAGGAGGAGGAGGGAAAAGAAAGTGGCGGCGAGACGAGACAAGAGGCAAGACAAGACAATGGGGTGAGGTGAGATGGTGGTGGTTGGTGGTGTTCAAGGTGGACGGCAGACGACCAACGACGGGACGGACGGGGGGGCGCGCCAAGATTAATTATTACGATGCGAAAAAGCGACCCCGGCAGGCCAGCAAATGCTTTTAAAGAGATCGCGTGCTTCGGGGGGCTTGGGACCCCCGAGCAGAGGCATTTTGGGGGTGGGTGGTGCCTTTGAGCGGCGGGCGCCAGAGCGAGACAAAGGAGGGAGGTTCTCTTTGGGTGCCGTTGGGTGTCTCGTACTGTGTAAGCTGGGTTGTGCCCGCAGGGGACCGGCGTCGACGCCATTGGGCCGCGGATGGGTGCATTCCAGCCCAGCGGCCCCCCTGCCCATACCCCCCCTGGCTCTCCAACCCTCTCCCCCTTCCCCCCCTCGCCAAGACCATTTGCCGTCTGCTTGAGCGTCCTTGGTCTTGCTTGTTTGATGGGGCCGAGTCTGGACCTCTGCTGGGCCGAGCAGGGGAAAAAAGCTTGTGGCATGAGCAGGCAGGGGGATGCCCGCCAATGGGCGACCCGAGCCCACCCACCCGTCCGCCGCTCGCGATTGAATGCGATTGAATGGGCCCAGGGTGCCCCCTTGCACCATCCTCCCCAAAGTTGTGTGTGTGTGGTGGGGCGCGCCCCCCAATGAGCCAGAAAATCTGGAGATGATCCCGCGGCGTGCCCATCAATTTCTCTTGGACCTGGTTGTCGGTTAGGTCGTGTCTGTCGCACGATCATCAGCAGCGTCAGCCCGCGCAACCCGCCTGAGGTCGTTGAACCACACGTAGCGGCTCACGACCATGTACAGATGGCGGTCCCACGTGTACTGGCTCGGGTGCTGTGCGAAGGCGTGGCGTGTCTTGCGATAGCGGTCCCACGTGTTGGCGACCAAGGCGCGGCCGCCGTCTCGCGGCTCCGCCCTGGTCGCGGGGTAGGAGAGGGCGCCAAGGATGCGCCAGGAAAAGGGCAGCGCCGTGAGCGGCATATCTCCGAGGAAGGTGTATTTGCGCAGCAGCGAGGTTGTCGTCAGGGTGAATGCGACAGGCGCGTCGGGGTGCGTGGCGGCGTAAGAGCTGGGCGCCCCCTGTCAGCAAGACACGCTCGAAAAGGCAAGAGGGCGCGAGTGGGAGAGTGCCAACGGAAAAATAAAGTGACGGGCGACCCATGACAGCCAACGCCAGCCGACGCCATCGACACTGGCGATTGGCCGCCCGAGGGCCCGCGGCGCTGAGTGAGAAGGACAACGGATGCTCTGCTTACCTGACAGCTGCGCTGACCGCCCGGTGATTCACATGGCCCGACACGCCACCCTCGTCAAAAGTTACGATCTGCAGCGGAGTCAGCTCCGTCCCAGCTCGGTCTGCCTTGGAGCTTGGTGCGCGCGGCGCAGGTCTTGGCCTGGGTTGCGTGCTGCTTGGCTCTTGGGGGTCTCGACGCGGCGGCTGTGGGGGGCACCAAGCAGCAGAGGGGAACCGGCGAGAAAATAGAGACCAGGGCTAGCAGGGATGGACCAACCGCATCGATGTCCCATTTCCTCACGTGCTCATGCACAATGGCCGCAATGAGCTCGGTATCCCACCAGACCTTCGGGTTGTCCTGCAGCTCCGGGCGGTTGAGGGCGACGCAGCGCTTCGGATGGATGCCCAATGCCTTGCACGAGTTCTGGAGCTCGGCGATCCTGGTCTCGCCGAGGCCGTAGTTGTTGCCTGTGGTGGAGCGTCAGCAGCCGTGTCAGCATCGTCAGCGAGCCGATGCAGGGCATGGCAGGGCAGCCAGGGGATGTTGGCATCCGCAGTCAACCAACCACTCAACTCGCCCCAATGGGTCAGCCAACAACGAAACTTACCTGTCGACATGACCAGCAGCCCCCCCGTGACGTCCCTGTTGCGGTCCAGCACCCCCAAGATGCTGGGCGCAAAAAAGAGACACTCGTCGTCCGGGTGTGCCGTCACGATGAGCAGGTTCTTTGCGCCGAGCAGCTGGGGCGGCAGGATTCTGGCGTCGCTGCCGACCAGGTAGGCCACGGCCCACTGCAGCACGAGGGGGACCAGAAGCGCAAGCAGTGCGGCTCGACCGAGCCAGCGCCATGCCCGGCGCGAGACGGGCACCCGGCCGAGCTTCAGGGCCTGCGGCATCGGAATGGGCATGCGAGGGCAGAGGCGGGCACTGTCGGGTGTCGGGTTTGGGTCGGGCGTACGGAGGGATGGATGGGGGAGGGGAGGGAGTCCAGAAGGGTTCCAATCCAGGAGGGTGGGAGACAGACAGACAAGCTTGAAACCGAAGCACAGCCCAAGGAACGCGTGCGTGTGTGCGTGGCCGCGAGGGTGCGACGACTTTTTCTGCTTTAAAAGCGCACTCTGCCCGTTTGCCAAGTGATCCCGTCCAGCGGGTGTGTCGGTCAGCACGCGAGCCAAGCAAGATCCACGGATCCACGAGAGCAGCCCAGCCAGCAGCTCGAGTGCCCCCGTGAGCGCTGGCTGGGTGAGTGAGCAACCAAACAAGGAAGCAGGGAGCAACCGAAACACACAGAAATGGGCGAGAGCAGGTTTCTCGGAGCAGGGATCATTTCACAGAGCCAGGCGCAGGGATCTGGGCCCAGGCCCGGCCACAGCAAGCTCAGCCAAGCAAATTCCCCAGAGCAGCAGCATTCCGCGGACACAGCGCCAGCTGCCTAGCGGCGCGCACTGTGTACACGGCAGGGATTGGTTAAGCTCTGGCTGCCTGCAGCCCGCATTGCTAGCGCTGTGACGTGCCTCTCTTGCCCTCCATCTCTTTCAATCCAATCTGGGCCCCGAACCCCCCCCCCCGTCCGTCCTCGATTGGCTTCTGTCGGGGAGTCGCGCTGACCAATGCGCCGATGTGCGTGGGCCGTTGGCGAGCCATGGGAACAGAGAAAAGGGCGGCGGTTGGCTGCTGCTGAGGTTGCTTCCCGCGATTTCGGGCTGCTCGCAATGCCGAGCCCTCCCTCCCTCCCTCCTGATCTGGCTCTCTGCTCTGCCGCTCCTTTGATCGTGGTGGGTGTGTGCATGTGGTGTGTGTCTGTGTCTCCCCTCCCTGCGAACAACCGGCCGATCCGAACCTGGCTCAGACTTGGACTTGGACCTGAACTCACTCGACTGGACTTGGCTGGCCTCGATCGACTGGAGCTGGGTTGGGGGAAATCTGAATCTGAATCTTGGTCGCCGTGGTCTTGGCCAGATCGTTCCCGACACCTTCTTTTTTCTTCCTTTTCCCGAAGTCCCCCTCTGCACAACATCGCGCAGCAGCACGCCCGCATCTCGGATCGGCCATGCTTGGCGGGGGCAACAGCCAGAGCCATGACGGCGACTCGGGTCGGGCCGTGGGAGGTGCTGCACCACAGATGTCCCAGGCACCCTCGCGCCGATGGCAGCTGTCTGTCCAGCGGCTGTCGCTGGCATTGGTGTGTTTGTCGGTCTGCTCTTAATCTAGCATTCATGCTGACCGACTCTCTCCGCAGTTGGTGATCCAAAACTCGGTGTTGGTGATGGTGAGCTCCCCCTCCCCAAACACCACCACGGCGGCAACACCACTAACCCCCTCCCCCAGGTCATGCACCACTCCCGCAACACTCCTACAGGCAAACACCCGCGCTACCTCGCCTCAACCGCCGTCCTCCTCGTCGAGGTCATCAAGCTCCTCGCCAGCCTCGGCCTCGCCACCCACGACGCCTGCCGCTCCCATCCCCCCTCCGGCGTGACCACCCACCTCTACCGCACCATCTTCGCCCCCGACTGCTGGAAGCTCATCGTCCCCGCCGCCCTCTACACTCTCCAAAACTCCCTCGTCTACGCCGCCATCAGCAACCTCGACCCCGTCGCCTTCCAGGTCACCTACCAGCTCAAGATTTTGACGACAGTGCTGTTCAGCATCCTGCTGCTGGGCCGGTCCATCTCGCTGCGCCAGTGGCTGGCCCTGGTTTTGCTGACCTTGGGTGTGGCGCTCGTCCAGGTCGGTGGTCCGCTCGGCCTCAACCCGGACGACTGGCTCGAGCGCATCACGTCTCTGCTGCGCGCGGGCGCGGTGCCGACGTCGAGTGCTTTCAAGGGCGTCATGGCGGTGGTTGCGGCGTCGCTTACATCGGGGTTGACGTGTGTCTACTTTGAGAAATTGGTCAAGGACTCGATGGGGTCGGTGTCGCTCTGGACGCGGAACGTGCAGCTGTCGTTTTTCAGCCTGTTCCCGGCGCTGTTTGTGGGCGTGGTGTGGCAGGACGGGGCTGTCATTGCGAAGCAGGGCTTTTTTGCGGGCTACAACCCCGTGGTGTGGCTCACGATTGCGCTGCAGGCCCTCGGCGGGTTGATTGTCGCTGTGTGCATTGCGTATGCCGACAACGTGGCCAAGAACTTTGCGGCCAGTCTCAGCATCGTGGTGAGCTACGCGGCGACGGCGTTGGTTTACAGGACGCCCATGACACTTCCGGTGAGTTGTGGATTATTCAATGATGTGGGGGATGCCATGCTGACGATTTTATGTCTAGGCCACCGCTGGAGCCTCCATTGTCCTCCTCGCCATGTACATGTTCAACGGCCGGCCAGCCCCCAGGATGGTGCTGCTGCCCGTCAGCCAGGAGAGGGCCGCTTCCGAAAAGGGGCGGCCGCTGCTGTACGACTTTGCCTCGATACCGAAGCAATAACACGCACAGCCCCCCATATAGAAACCAATTAATGATAATTCCGCGGGGTGTCGTTCGTATCCGGCGCATCCGAGCCCTCGATCCTGCTCCCCACACCCTGACACGGATGGTGCATCACATCTGGCCCCCTGCTCGGGACTGCCCGACCGTTGGGACCGCCAAGCTCCACCGCCAAGCTGACGCGCGAAGGATGCGATGCAACCCTGCCGATCCCACCCCGATGCGGCCGCCGACCTCCGAGCGTCAGACTCGGCCAGTTCGTCTGAAAGTCAGTCGGTTGGCTCGGACGGAGCAAATCGACCGAAACAGTGCTCACTCACTTACAACTCCGAGCCAACCGCGGCTCCTCAGAGCAGATCATTGTTTGTGACTCCGGACCGCCAACCATGAACTCCCCGATGTCCATCTTGGCATGCCAGCCAGACCTGACTCCCCCCCCCTTGTAAACCACCCGCCTCCAACATCCCGCCCTCCCTCCTTTCTCCAAGCATCCTGTGACAGTGGCACCCAACCCACGCATGCCACCCAACCTAAATTCCTACCCACGAAACCAACCTTGACCAACAACACCCAATCTCAATACAACCCAACACAACCCCTGAATCAACTCCCGCAACAACCCCAACCCTCAACCATCAACTTCAAACAGCGCCACACCACAACCTCCAGACAACCGGACCCCAACCACACCCACCAACCAACTGGTAACCACACCCACAAACCCATCCCGAAACCGCCCACCAACCCACCACCATGCCAACCAACGACGCACCACCCACCCC
>FTDS01000576.1_pt1 | contig 8856 bp, 2 predicted proteins | sample 1639991 | NCBI WGS metagenome assembly FTDS01 (sample SAMEA3914869, study PRJEB12502) | metagenome | biome: forest; material: soil | place: USA | collected 2012-03-12 | depth 0.1 m
GCGAGGCCCCGTCGGCGGCCGGGAGTCATGACCTGGCGCAGGCGGCGGGTGACGCTGTCGATCCATTCCTCGTCTTTGGACTCAAGGGCATCGAGGTATTCGCGCTGGGTCTCGCTCTCGAGCAGGCCCGGGAAGAAGTCGCGGGCGATGATCTGGGAGAGGGCGTCGGTGTATGCGTCTTCGTCGAGCACGCGCTTCGGTCGCTGGATGCGCTTCGCGGGCGGCGGCGGCGGCATCAGTTCGGTGTCTGTCCGCTTCCGCACCAGCGCAGAGGACGCGGCCGGTGCTGTGCCCTCCATGTTTGGCGTTGGTGTTGGGTTGGTTGTTGTGGTGGGTGAGTTGGAGATGGCAAACGCATCCAAATTATTCTAAATCTGGATGCCTGTCGTTTGGAGGCGCAGAGGCGAGATGCTGCCAAGACCATCCGGGCGTTGGCGTGTTACCGTCAGTACGAGAATTACCTCCATAGGTACCAAATCCTTGCTCGCCCCGGAATGGAGCCTCCTGATTGGCCAGACACTTTTCGTTGCTTCACACTGGAACGCTCCCCCAAAGGCGCAGTGGCACGTCGCCCACGCGGGGAATGCATGGCAATTTGGCCAGTGTTTGCTGCTGCGGCGAGATCATGCTAGGAAATGGGCATCTGTTGGTGGTCCAGTGTCAGGATGCCGCCGTAACTTTCGGCAGACAGCCAGCCGAAGTGGGGCGCGCAAGCGTTGAGCTGCCCGGCCCCCACCCCCGCACTTGGATAGCCCCTCAGTGGAGCACCACGCCACAGCGGTGACTTTTGTTGACAGGAAGGCAGCAAGGCGCCTGGAGGCAGGCCTGTCGGTGGGCGGCCCATGAAACTGACCGACCAGACATGGGGACCAACAAAGCCAACACCACACCTGAGGCTGTTGTCTTGATTTAGGTTCCAATCTAAACCCCCCCAAATCAAACCTCATGACGAGCTATTCTGAAGTCCTGACACCCCTTTGGCATGGGCCAGAGCGGTCCGGACCGTTGACTGCGGAGTGAGGACCACGATTATGTCTTTCAGTCGGTGAAAAACGCCAGGTCGGGACACCCATGGGAATTCATGCAGCTTCTGCACAGGGCCAGCCGACCACTGGCGCTCCTGACACGACATCCCTGCAAGGTGGTGGGCGGTCCAGGCCGGATGACCAAAGGCACGGCGGGAGGCATGGTCAGCCTGGCAGGCGGGCGCCCGCAAGGTGCGTGATTGGGTGCCCGCTTGGTGCGAAAACGGTTGTGCGCCTGGCGGGAGGGAGGGAATGCAGACACCCAACCCACCTCTTCAAGCGTGGAATCCACCGCCCGTCGGCATGGGGGCATGGGTTGTGAGAGGGTGGTGTGTTTATGGTACGTGGTCTGCCTAACTAACCGCGGATGGGGCAGAGCTGCAGATGCTTGAAAGGTGCAGAGCTGGAGGCTTGGGCGGGGATGCCCCGGTTCGGCGTGAAAGCAGGCTCGTCTGAGGTGCAGCCTGAGCCCGCACATTCATTCACGCTCAGCCCGCGCTCGACCTTATCACAAGCCTCCCTCTTTTTGGAGGCCGTCACCGGACGCAGACCGTTTCGTCACAGCTACCTTAGAATCCTGCTAGGAACCTGCTAGGAACCCAGCACACGCACCAGGCACACACACACTCAGACACACCCACACCCAAGCACCACACCCACTGCCAAAGAGAGACCTGACACCCAAGGACTGATTCCCCGAAAAAAGAAGGCCCGCTACAAATACCAACGCCCTCTTTTTTTTCCACGTGTGCGTTTGCCTCGACTCCCTCCCCCCTCTATCTAGGCGAAACCTCGTTTCCCCTCGCGGCAGCTCGTATTGCTTGCTCGCCCGCGACTCAGCTCCCCCTGTTTGCCCGCTCGCACCGCGTGGCAGCCCAGCAGCAGAGCAAGGACACAGAGCATCCATCCCCCCCCACGGGCCCCGTCCATCTCATCCCTCCGCCGCACCTATCCTGGCCGCTCCGTCCCACGGCCGGGCTGCTACTGCTGCTGCTGCGTGCGCGCGAGAGAGAGAGATAGAGGGAGAGAGCGAGAGAGCACAGGCATCTTCCCGACACACCGCACCGCGCGCCCTGCCCTCCCACCCGCCCGCCGGAGCGAGTTCCATGTCCGACACCAGCCGCCCGCCCGCAGCGCTCGCACTCCGGCCAGGCCTCTGTCTCACCACCCTGCTCTCCTGCCTCCCCTTCCTCCCCGCCGCCGCCGTCGTTGCACAGCCGAAGCACCTCGTCACCCTCTCCGCCACCCTCGTCGTCGCTCTCACCATGGGGCGCACCGTGCTCGGCCGCCTCGACATTAAAAAGCACATGGGAACCGTCGTCTCAACCGAGAAGCACGCTGCGGCAGCAGCATCCGCCGCCGCAGCCGCAGCTGCGCAGCACGACGACAGCACCACCAAGCCGCCCTGCCCGATCTGCCAGGAACCCGTCGGCAGCCGCACCCCCGAGGGCATCCGCGAGGGCTGGAGCATGCTCCCCTGCGGCCACGTCTTCGGCGACTTCTGCATCAAGCGCTACCTCGCCATCACCGCCGACGACCAGCCCGTCTGCCCCGTGTGCCGCCACGCCGCGTACCACGACGTCTGCGGCCACCCGGCACTGCCGTTCCGCCTGCGCGCCGACGGCGACCACCCGGACCTGGTCGTTGACGATGCCGGGAGAAAGAGGCCGCCGCTGAGCGCGGATAAACTGGCGAGCACGTCGTGTGGATACTGCCTGTCGCCCGCGCCGGGGGAGATTGAGGTTGTCGATGGGGAGGTGGACGCCAAGAAGTTCCTTCCCCGCGCGGTGAGGAGGAGGCTGTTGGGGCAGCTGGGGCAGTTGGGGCATATCTCGGCGTGGAAGGGCCCGCTGAGGTGGCTGCGGGCTGTGGTGCCGTTTGCGAGGAAACCGTCCGCCGCCGCCATCACGATCGACGAGGACGACGAGGACGGGGAGCTGGCGCTTGCGCCGGCCGGCGAGCAGCAGCAGACTCCGGCTTCTGCCTCGTCGAGCCGCCGTCTGACGCGCCAGGAGGCGCGGACGCGCAGGCGGACGCAGGGCCAGGGGGGTGCGTGGGAGGGGCCGTGGATGGACGCCGTGCAGACGAGGGATGCTGAGTGGGAGACGTGGTGGAAGGAGCAGGCGCCGTGCGGCGCGTGAGGCACCCTTTCTTTTGGGTTCTGCTGTTATACATACACTTGGGGACGGGACGGAGGGCCGGGATGAGTGGGATAGGTGGTTTGGGCTATGGTATGCTATTTGGGGCGGCGATGGGGAGATATGATGCGAGCATGGGAACATGACTCTGCCATATGAATGCCACGCGATCTAACGCCATGTACGTTTTCATACTACTATTTCCTCTCATTTTTGTTTCTTATCGGGTACCGGTTGGGATAGAATCAGGAATCTGGCACATCGGAGGGCACGGATGCCTTGGACAGACAGACAGCTTTGGTGGACTGAGAGCTCGGAGCTTGGGATGGCACCTCTAAAGTCTTTCTCTTAGTGGGGGTTCGAGGTTCTGGGCGGGGAATTCGACAGTGGGGTTACCCCGCCGCATCGGAGCTAAGGCTAGCGCATCTTTCGTGAAATACAGCGTTGCAATGTTACGCGCCTAGCCTGAAAGAATGACACCCCACTGTCGGCAGACGCGACGCGCTGGAGCCAGGCTGCAACCATCCACTTAATTCTTGTAAAGCAATAAATCCATCTTCTGCCCAAGCAACCCCGTTGCCATGCCCTGACCCGGATCGACAAGATGCGCTTCAGGACGGACCTCAAGAATGTGAGGACCTTTTCTAGTAAGCCTCCCGCTCTGAATTCCGCGCCAATTTTGAGTATCCCCTCTAACGCCCACTCTCCCTGCCAGAACTCACGGCCGCGCTCAACTCGCTCGAGAAGATCGCCTGGCTGCGCCTCGACGATGAGACAGTCCGCTTCACCGTCATCCCCGACACGGGGTCCCAGGTGTGGGCGTACGTCTTCCAGTGCCCTCCCCCGCACACCCAACGACCGACTAACAGACCCCCCCGCAGCTCCCTCTCGGTCGACCTGATCTTCGACAACTACACCATCCAGTCCGTCGAGGCCAACAACACCATCAACCTCGAGCTGCCCCTCGGCCCCCTCCAGCGCGCCCTCAAGTCCGCCATCGGCAGCAGCTACGCCCACCTGCGCCTGACCAAGCGCGAGGGCGTCCCCATGCTCTCTATGACCATCCACACCATGACCAAGGACGGCGCCCAGGACGCCCGCGGCTTCGGCAACAACAACGGGGGCGCCAACAACCGACAAAACCCCGACCCCGACGACCCCTTCAACGACCCCGACCTCTTCCCCCAAGAATCCCTCGAACTCACTATGAAGCGCGAGCGCGAAAAGGTCATCACCCAAGACATCCCCGTCCGCGTGCTGCACCCCGACACCGTCGAAACCATCATGCAGCCGCAAGCCCGCGAGCCCGACGTGCACATCCAACTCCCCCCCCTCCTCCAACTCAAAGCCATCTCGGACCGCTTCACCAAGCTCGCCCTCACCTCCTCCACAACCTCCACCTCCACCACCCGCGGCGGCACCTCCACAACCAACACAAACTCCAACCCCAAACTCACCCTCTCCGCCAACATGCACGGCACGCTCCGTCTCTCCCTCGCCACCGACGCGCTCGACATCACCTCCGTCTGGCACAACCTGGAGAACCCGGCGCTCGATCCGGAACAATTACCCGTGCCCCTGGCGGAACACCCGTCGACGCTGTTCCGCGAGGCCGGGCCCGACAAGTGGGCGACTGTGCGGGTGGATGGAAGGGATTGGAGTCGGGTGCTGAGTGTGGGGAGGTTGGAGGGGCGGGGGATTGCTTGTTTTGCGGATGAGAGGGCGTTGATTCTGTATGTGTACGTGCCGCATGCGGAGGGGGGCGTGGAGGATGTGGTGACGTATTATGTTACTAGTTATAGTGCGTGATGGCACAGGGTTCGAGGGTGGGGGGCGGGGTGTTGCTTTGGCTTTGGCTTGTTTGGTTTGGTTGGGGGTGGTGTTTTATGGATGGCGTGGCATGGGCTGGGGTGGGATAGACGGCGAAACGGTTGCTTTATTTAAGCAGGCATGGCGTTGTGGGATCTGTTGTTGCTTGGGATGAGCTGAATAAATGTGGGAGGACTTGCCAGATACCAACACGCAATTTGCCTCTAATGTACACCCATCTTCCAGACCCTGAATGGTTGGCTTCCCCTGAGCGTTATGTTATGCCAACCCACGAACTGGGCAACCGTGGACACCACAGCATCTCCACACCCAACTCGCCCTCCCCCAAACCACACCAAGGAACCCACACAACCCATTCTAGTCTTCATAACCCGTTCTTCATTAGAACCCATACGTACGCTAACAATATACAGTTCAGTTTTACAACAACACAAACAACCCCGTCTTGGACCAACTAGTTAGCCAAAATGCACCTCCCAACCATGAGTCGAGAGCGCAGGCAACTTGACCTGACCTCCGCACCACAACCCAAAACCATTAAAGCACACATGCGTACATCCATCCATCACCCATCCATCATAATTTATACATCCCCCTTCTCCTGCACCCCCCCTTTCTCACCCCATCCTCTCCCAAGAGAAGAGTGTGTGAAGTTACTGCCCCATAACATCAACATACCTCGCCCCCCTCTTCCCCTTCTTCGCCTTCCTCCCCGTGCTCGCAGCACCCAACAAATCATCAATACTACTCGAGTTACTCAAACTCGTCCCGGGCCTGCTTCCCGTCCCTCCCGTCGACGCCACACTCCCATTCGACACCGTCCGCAACATCGCCACCGGCCCCGGCGGCGGCGCCATCAACCCCCCCGCGTCAGACGGGGATGCGGACGGGGGCGAGCCGAAGCTCGCGGCGCGCGGGGGACCGGTGGGCGGGGCGCTCGCGCGGCCGGATTCTGGACCGGCCATGGGAGGGGGGCCGGGGCTTGCCGAGACCGAGCGGGGTGCACCACCCGGAGGCGCGGCGCCGCGCGGGGGAGGGGGCGCGGGTTTCTTGGCGGCTTCTTCCGGCCCGGCGTTCTTGTTGACCCAGCGTTTGAGCTCGGGGTCGTAGTAGAAGGAGTTGGCTTCGCCGAGTTTGGCGCGGATGGGTTTGTTGGGGGCGGCGGGGCCGTTGCCGTTGGAGGTTGGGGAGGGGGAGGCGGCGTCTTTTTTGCCGCCAAACCAGGAGGTGAAGCCCCAGCCGCCTTTTTTGGCTTGTTTGGATTCTTCGGCGCGTTTGGCTGGGTTGTTTGTTAGCATGCTTACTTTAGGGGTGGGAGAAAGAGAGGGGGACATACCATCCTCCTCCGCGGCCCTCCTAAACATCTCCTCATTCTCGCGATCCTTCTCCGCCTTACTCTTCCCCGCCGGCCCCGCCGCCGGCCGTGGCGTCGGCAAGTCATCGTCCTCATCATCATACATGATCCCCTTCTTCTTCGACTTGGGCTTGGCCTCCTCGCCGGAATCGCCCTCCCCGCCGTCCGCCGGCTGCTCCGGCTCGTACGACGGCGGCTCGTACGAATACGGCTGGTACGACGGCGGCTCGTAGCCACCGCTCGTGGCCGGGGGTTCATAACCAGGGCTTTCACCCCCAGCATCATTCCCGTTGGTGGTGCTCTCCTCCGCGGGCGCCTCATACGGCACAAAAGCAGGCGGCTCGTACCCATACGCCGGGGCCTGATAACCAGCCGACGCAGGGGCGGCGGGAGCAAAACCAGGCGCCTCCGCCTCAACAGGCGACCGCCCACCGCCCAACCCCCCCGGATATCCAACCTGCTGCGGCGGCGCACTCGCCGGCGCACGTGGCGGCACCGCCTGACCATACGGCGACTGCTGCTGGGGCGGGTTCAACTCCGCGCTATGCGGCGCGTACATGGCTGCGGGCGAGCCGCTGCGGACCGGGCTGTAAGTTCCCCCCGCACGGCCGGACTGCATCTCCAATGAGCGGCGGGGCAGTTCGAACGACCCGCCGCGGGTGAGTTCGCTTGAGGTGCGTTCCATTGAGGAGCGGGGCGCGTAGGCGGAGGTGGATGGGCGGCTGGTTGTGGCGGGGGCGGGCGCGCCCGGGGCGTAGCGGGATGCGGCGCGTGTGGGCGGGGCTGAGAGCGGGATGGGCGCGCCGTTGGGGAGGGCTGGGGGAATGCCGTAGCTGGGGACTGCGGCGCCGAACATTTCCATGTTGCTGACCGAGGGGGAGCGGCTGATGGTTGGGGTGTCGCCGGCGACGCGGGAGAAGGGGCCGGTTTCGGTCTCGCCGGAGGGGCCTTGCCCCGCGCCGTCCTCGTCGCCAGAGACAAACTTGTTGAACTTGCTCCAGACCGTGTCCGACACCTTGTTCATGCTGGGCTTGGGGATCCACGAGTTGGACTCCTCCTTGGGCGCCTGCTTTAGCCTGGCCATCAAGTCCTCCACCGCGTTCTCCAGAATCGGGTGGTGATAGGGCGAGCGCTTCGTCTGCGCCGTGATGGCAGCCGCGATCGCGTCGCAGTACTGCAAGGCCTTATCCCTGAACCCGTACTCGGCCAGCGCGAGGGCGTGCTGCAGCTTGTAGGCGGCCAGGTGCGGGTTGGTGATGAGCACGTTCGACCCGCCCGCCAGGCTCTGGCCATACTCGTACACCTCGCTCAGCAGCAGCGGCTCGATCTCCTTGGCGAACTGCTCGGCCTGCTTCTTGTGGTCCGACCCGACGAGCACAAAGTGTGAGGCCGCGTCGTCCAGGCCGCCAAACACGGTGTGGCTACGGGCAAACATGAAGCAAATGTGCGCCGCCTCAGCCCGGCCGTACCCAGAAAGCAGCACGCCCAGCGAGTTGATCGAGCGCGCGTCCTCGGCACTCCTGTTGCTCAGAATCAGACTAAGCGTCTCGCGCCACTTGTCCAACCCCTCGGTGGCATCCTTCGACGGGCCCGACCCCGAGTTCGCCGCCACCAGCTGGAACCCGGCGCGCGCATGGCTCGGCACGAGCTCGTCCACACTCTCCTCATGGTTCCCAGACAGAACCCCGTACAGCGCGGCGAGCGGCTCGTTCCCGTTCCCCGGCGCGTTGACCTCCTTCTTGATGAACTCCTGCGCGACCTGCTTGTACAGCTCGGGAGCAAGCGCGTTGGACAGCAGCAGGGCATGGCCCCACAGGCGCTGGTCCGCCGCCGCCCAGACGGCCTTTTCGCGGTCGCCGCTGAGCAGCAGGCGACGGATCTGTTCGACCGTCGAGGAGCTGACGCTGTCGGCTTGCATCACGCCGCCGGGGAGGTTACCGACACCCAACGTGGCACCGCCATTGAGGTACGGCGCCGCGCCGTCGGGCGCCTCAAGCCCCGGCGACAGGATATCCCGCACGGCCTTCTCCACCGCCGGGTTTCCCTCCAGCACGCCATCGTGCTCAACAAAAATCCGCAGAATCTTCCACAAAAGCACCCTCTCGCCAGCCCGCTTGTCCTCATGAGACAAGTGCGGCTGGAAGAACGCATTCGTAGGCAGACCCCTTTCCAGACCCTCAATGCCAGTCGTCAACCACGCCAGCGTCTCCTTCTTCTTGGACTTGCCCTTCAGCGGGCCAGGGAACTTTGACAGGCGCTCCTCCAGGGGGGTGATGTCCTTGATGTTCTGGATCTTGACCTCGCCCGGGCTGCGGACGACAGTCGGCATGGCCGAGTTGATGCCATACCTCGGCACCTCCTTGGGGAACATGGTGACCAGCGTCCCGCCGACGCCCCACGAGACGAGCGGCGTGCCCCGCCAGCGCTGGAGCGGGTCTTGCTCGCGGCCGTCCGTCGGGGGGATGACGTTGAGGTTGAGGGATGCGCCGCGGGGGCGGGAGTAGTTAGC
>FTDS01000249.1_pt1 | contig 8808 bp, 5 predicted proteins | sample 1639991 | NCBI WGS metagenome assembly FTDS01 (sample SAMEA3914869, study PRJEB12502) | metagenome | biome: forest; material: soil | place: USA | collected 2012-03-12 | depth 0.1 m
GCCTGCGCCCGCCCAGCGCCCTGCACCTGGCAGCACCAGGCGGGAAGCGAAGCGCAGGCCAACAACGCCCCCAAACCAGAAACTCGCTTTTGCCCCGTTAAAACCACACTGCACAACTGCCCTACCGACACAACCGCGACGCGACTACTCCATCGCGACACGCCGCCGCGCCGCCCTGCCCATCTCTCATTTATCTCGTTTTCGCTTCATGCTGCATCCGTCGCGCAATTCCCGTGGTCGCTGACAGCGCTGCAAAAGGACTCCCCCCCGTACCTGATGGGCGCGACCGTTGCCGCCGCCGCCCTCGCCCTCCGATCGACATGAGCTCCTGGATCAACGAGGCCGCCGTCCCGAACCACAATGGCAACGGATTCCCTCATCTCAACGACCCTACCGCAGTCACCGGCGCCATGATGGATCCCTCCGCCTTCATGGGCAGCCCCGCCCAATTCAACGCGCAGTTCGCGAACCCCCAGCAGATGGTCATGCCCAACGGCCCCATGCGCAATGCATCGCCCTCCTTCCCGAACCCCATGTATCAAACAAACTCGGTCGTGCCCTCGAAGCGGCCCCGCCCGAGGGACGACGCGATGGCCCAGTCGCCGCGACCCGCCCCGGGCATGATCCCGACGTCGCGCGCCGAGACGCCACAACAAGCCGGCTTCCAGGGCGGCTTCCAGCAGCCCGGCATGCCGCAGCAGGCCTCGGGCCAGCCCTCGCCCTACCCGCATCTCCAGCCAAACGGCTCCGCGAACGCGACGCCGTCGCCCATCATGGCGAACCAGATGCGCCCCGGAAGCGTCCCCCAGAGGGTCGCGTCGACCTCGCCCCACCCCTTCTCGCCCGCCGCGCAACAATTTCCGCAGGCGTCCCCGATGCCCTCCGAGCACGGCGTCGCGCCCCAGTCGTTTATGCAGCAGAATGCCTTCCCGCCCAACTTCAATCCACAGTTCGCCGCTGGGCAATCCCCGGCGCGCCCCTCGCCCTCGCCCATCCCCATGGCAGGCCAGATGATGCCGCAGCAGATGGGGCAGATGCCGATGGGACAACTGCCCCAGCACATACAGCAGCAGATGGGCCAGCTCGCGGGACAGATGCAGGGACAAATGCCTGGACAGATGATGCCCGGTCAAATGCCAGGGCAGATGCCGGCACACCTGCAGGGCCAGATGCCCGGCCAGATGGCTGGGCAGATGGCAGGACAAATGCACGGACAAATGGCTGGGCAGATGGCCGGCCAGATGGCCGGTCAGATGCCCAACGTGATGTTCCCGCAGCAGATGGGGCAGCCGCGGAATGCCATGGAGCAGCAGAAGCTCATCTACCAGATGCAGCTGCAACAGCAAGCCCATCGGAACAGCATGCAGATGCAGCAGATGGGTCAGAACATGATGCAGCCGCAACAACAGCAGCAACAGGCGCAACAACAGCAGCAGCAGCAGCAACAACAACAACAACAACAACCCAATTCGAGCCAGGCGCAAACCCAAGCACAGATTCAAGCACACCAAGCACAGGTCCAGGCGCAGGCACAGGCGCAAGCTCAAGCGCAAGCCCGCAACATGATGGCCGCCAGGCAAGGCGCCCCGAACGGCCAGATGCCGCCGGGCGCGGTGAGGCCACAGCAAGGGATGCCTCAACAGCCCATGATGCGCATGCCGCCGCCGGAGCAGTTTATGAAGCACCTGACGGCGTTTATGAACACCAAGGGACTTCCGCTGGATCTCCACCCCATGGTTGATGGCCGTCCGATTCCCCTCTACAACCTCTTCCAAATCGTCCACAACAAGCTCGGCGGTTATCGCAGCACCACCCAGTCGAACAGCTGGATGCAGGTTTCTCAGATTATGGGCTTCGCGCCTCAGCAGATTCCCTCGGCCGCCCCTCAGCTTAGGGGCGTCTATGAGCGCAACCTGCTCAAGTATGAGGAGTTGTGGGCCACGCAGCAAAAGATGCGCCTTCAGCAACAGGGCGCGCAGGGAGGTATGCCCAACGCCCAGGGCATGCAGCAGGGCACGCCGACCAAGTCCATGCCTCCCGGCCCCATGCCGCCTCAGATGATGCAGCCGGGCCAGCAAGCACAGATGCAAGGGCAGATGCAGTCCCCTGTGAAGCCCCCCGGGCCGCAGCAGACGGGCGTGAATGGCTTCCCCGCCCAGCAGCCTCCGCACGGCCAGCAGCCGATTCTCTCCAGCCAAGGGCACGCCCGCAACAGCATGTCGCGGAGCGTCCAAGGCACCCCCACCGTGGATGAGTTCCCACTCCCGTCACCCGTCCAGAGCAAGGCAGGGACCGTGTCGCTACCCGGCTCTGCCCACCCCGAGAGCCAAGGAATGGCCGACGATGGCGGCGCTTCGATGAAGTTCCCGGCGCCGTTCGCGACAAACCCCGACGAGTACATGCCCTGCTCGCGAGAGGTTACGACCTTTGGCGGGCTTGACGTGAGCGCGCTGTGGAAGATTGGCGATGAGCTGCAACGAGCCAAGATTGACATGCCTCTGCCCGTCGATTTCGGCAACGTCGACATCCACGCGCTCACCAAGTGCATCCAAAGCGGCATCCACGGCGAGGTCAGGCTGGCGCTTGACACCCTGGCGTCACTCACCTCCAACGACCTGCACTTTGTCAGCCCCACCCAATCCGTCCCCATTCCGCAAATCGACCTCCGGCACTGCGACGAGCTCGTCGATGCCCTCATCGAGTGTGCCGAGGACCAGCTCGACCTGTTGGTGGAGCACTCCGAGGAAGCCTCAAACGAGATCACCATCCCCGCGTACGAGGAGATGGTACGAGCCTGCCGGGCCGAGCGCCTTGCCTTGCGCAGCGTTACCATGCTTGGGACTGAGGCGTACTCGCTCGACCGGGCGGCCGACCGGCTGATCTGCATCACGACGATCTTGCGCAACCTCTCATCTCGCGACGACAACCACGGCCCTCTGGCGGACGACACGGTCGTCAAGTTCATCTGTGTCCTGATTAGGTATCTGGGCACACGCGAGATGCTCCTGCGCACCCACGCGAACACGCTGGATCTGATGAAGGATCTGGTGACCCTCCTCTCCAACATGGCAAGCTCGGTCGAGATCCCCGGGCGCGAGCAGGCCTTCTGCCTGCTGCAGTTCCTGCTCGCCTTCGCGCCGATGCCCGGCCCGATCCTTTCGGACGAGACGCTCTTCTTTTCCCCGTACGAGCCGTCGCAGCACCCTTACCTCCCGCACGCCGTCGACTCCCTCGCCAAGCTCCTCGCGCGAGACGAGCCCAACAGGACGCACTACCGCGCGATCTTCGCCGCCGAGGCAGCCATCACCACTTCGCCCCCGTGCGAGCTCCTCACGCGCACCTTCGGCCTCGCGATCGCGCCCATCCCGGACCACACCCGCGAGCCCCGCCCGTCAAACCTGCCTCCCATCGTCGAGGCGCGCAAGCCACTCCTCATGCAGGGCCTGCTATCAGCCGACATCGTCGCCGGCCTCGCCCCCGGCTTCGAAAGCGGCGTCACGCGCTCCTGGCTCGCCTGCGGAAATGGCTTCGCGCAGAACCTGTTCCTCCTCGCGCGGCAGCTGAGCACGCAGTACGAGGGCCCGCCGACGCGGACGGGGGGACCCCAGCCGAGGGGCCAGCCCAAGAGAGACCAGGACCTGGTGTACATCATCGGCTTGGCGATCAGTATCCTCCGGCGACTCACGGAGCGGGCGTTTGATCCGAACAATCCCAACGGGGAGGCGAGTGTGCCGCCTGAGGTACTGCCTGCCAAGGAGAATGTGCTGGCGGCGCTGCAGATGCAGGCGGTGGAGTGGGCCAAGGAGGGGATATTGGCGGATCTGGTGGAGTATGCGGGGATGGGGGAGAGGAGTTTGAGGAGGAGGGGGTGAGGTCTGGATTGGTGAATGCTTCGTTGGTTGGTTGGTTGGGTTCGGCGTTGGTTTGGTGGGATTGGAGACTGGGTCTGTGGCTTGACGGAAAGTTTTGGGATCGGCGGTCGGGAAGAGGAAGAGGAAGGGGAAGGGATGGTGCCGCTGGTGTACGAGTTGAGTTGGAGTTGTCGGGTGTCGTGTTGTTGGAAAATGACGAGGCTTGGATGGGCTGGATGGGATGGATGACATAGAATGGGGAGTGGCGTGGAGTCGTAGTGGTGGGACGTGACATAGCAGGGGCGGCAGCAGCAGCACTAGACCAGCGTGGACGCGCATTTGGGTTGTTGTTGATGTGATTTATTCTGGTAGTTTCATAGCATTGTGATATATTGAGGATTGGTCGGTTGCTGGATTGGATGGGTTGGTTGTTATTATTGAGATTTTCTTTTGGCTTCTTCCTCGGCTGAGTTCCATGAAACTCGATTGCTCGTCTGTCCAGTGCCATGTCCCTCAGTGTCGGTTCAGTTCCCTTTACAAAAGCCGAGTCCGTGTTGCGAATAAGTTTCATTGTTTTGTACACGCTCCATGCCTCTATCACCTCGAGCCCGGAGCCAGGCGAAAACTTGCTCTGGCCCAAGCTCGGGTGGTGTTGTTTGATACAAAGCCTCATCATACACGGAGCGGCGGCCACTCCCTCCCCTCCCATGTCACAGGAGATTTTAACATCCCGGCAGCGCGCAGACAACTCAATGCCTGGGTACTGCCCCCCTCTGGCCTCGGCCAATCCCCCCAGGCTTCCCTCCTCTTGTCTATACACGTCCGTATAATCCCATCCCCGCTCATGTTCCCCTCGCCGCCCGCTCAAAACCCCTTCGCCTCCAACCACTTAACGACCTCCTTCCTGCGGAATCCCTGTCCCCAAAGGTCAGCACTTCTCTACCCACCAATAATCCAGGTATACATACCGGCACAACAACATGCCCCGTCAGGGTATTCAGTTTAATATCCGCCGCCTGCAGACTCAATCCTTCCGCGAGCTGCTCGCGGAAGACGGCCTTGTCGCCCTCGACCTTCTTGACGTTGGTCAGCTTCTTGTTGCCGCCGCGCTTGGCCAGCTCGTAGACGGGGAGCTCGGCGTAGGGCGTGCGCGAGACGTGGTAGGGCAGGCCGGGGAGGGGCGTGCGGATCTTGGGGCGGAGTCGTTGCGGCTTGGTGGGGGGTTGTTGGTCTTGGGTGTCGGGGGAGGGGGTGGTTGAGCTGGCGGGGGATTCGGGAGTGGTGGAGGACTCGGGGGTGGTGGCGGGTTCGGCGGCGGGCGCGGCGGCGGCCTGTTCGGCTTGTTGTTGGGCTTTTTCGAGCTTGCGGGCCTTGCGGGCCTTGCGCAGGAGGGAGGCGGAGTATTTTAGGTGGTTGCGCTCCCTCCTGGAGAGGGTGGAGGAGGGGTCGGCTTCGGGGGCGGGTGAGGTAGAGTGGGCGGCCTCTACCTCTGCGGGGGCTTCTGCTGCTTCGGCCTCGGGTTGGGGCGGCGTGGGATCGGATTCTGAGGGCGGTGTTGTGCTCTGGAGTCGGCGGAAGAGGACGGATGAGGGAGCAGCGAGAGGGACAGCAGCTGCGGCCTGGAGAGGGAGGATGCGCCGCGCCGGGGCGGCAAAGGCCCGAAGGAGAGTGGTGGGCCGCAACATGGCGGGCTGCGGCGGAGGGGGGGTGGGCGTCGGCGAGGGACCGAGGGAGGGACGGCGGGGAGCTGTTCGTCGTGTGTCGTCTTGGTGGTCTGTTTTGGCGCGAGCTCAGGATTCTTCGCCCGCGAGATGCAAACCGCTTTCCCGATTCGGCTGCTGGGGCTGCCAAAAAATCGTCGGCCCACGGCAGAAAGATTTGCCGGCCCCACCGCCCACAACCAGCAGCAGCGGGATGGACAGTGCGCACGGTGGGCTGCGGGCTGCTGGGCTGCGGGCTGGGCATGACTGCGCACCACAGGCCCACAGTCCACAAGCAGCACCGAGTGCCTGCCCGCATATCACAGATTCCAAATTTTGACCCCACCAAAGGTCAAAAGCGACCTTCAAATTGGGACTTTGGCTTGACCGACCTCTTTGTCGCCCTCTTCCTCCCCCCCTGCCCTGCACCACACACCACCCCGACTCTCGCTAGGCCGAGCCCCCCCCTACGAATCCCCGTCCTATCCAACCGACGATCCCTCGAACCCGTCTTTCGAGCGAAATTATTTTACGACTCCAGCGAGCATCCAGCACCCTCGACGACCCCCCCGCACACCACACCCACCACACCCACCACACACACACACACACAACCATGGCCTCCGCGCCCACACCCGCCGCCAGCGGCAATGTCGCCGAGTACGACCTCATGCTCAAGCTCGCCCCCCACCTCGACCGCCACATGATCTTCCCCCTGCTCGAGTTCAATGCCGGCCAACTAGTCGACGAGGAGAGCGGCGACGTCAAGGATGAGGCCAAGGCCCGCGAGATCACCCAGGCCAAGTACGCCCTGCTCAAGAAGACCGACATGACCGACTACGTCGCGAACCTCTACTGCGAGCTCGAGGGCCTCAACGAGCCGCCCGCCGAGTTTGCCGACAAGAAGAACAAGGTCTTTGGCCAGCTGCAAAAGTACGAGCAGGAGACGAGCAAGATCATCGAGCTGCTCGAGCGCGACGACGTCGTCAACAACCTGCGTAGTGACAAGGTTGCCAACTTGGAGTTCCTGAAGCGGGAGCACGACGTAGGTCTTGTCTTGCCTCTCCCCTGACTAGGGCCGCCGCGACTGACCACCCCTCCTCCCCCGCCACGCAGGTCACCATCGAGATGGTCAACGCCCTCTACGACCTCGGGAACCTCCAATACAGCTGCGGCAACTACGCCGACGCCTCCGAGATGCTCTACCGCTTCCGTGTGCTCTCGACCGATAACGACAAGGTGGCATTCGCGACGTGGGGCAGGCTGGCCTGCGAGATCCTGACTATGAACTGGGAGTCCGCCATGGAGGAGCTGCAAAAGGTGCGCGAGACCATCGACTCCAAGCTCTCGCAGAACCCCCTCGCCCAGCTGCAACACCGCACCGCCCTCATCCACTGGGTCCTGTTCCCGCTCTTCAACTTCGAGAAGGCCCGCGAGCCCATCCTCGAGCTCTTCTTCAACGCCGGCTACATCAACACCATCCAGGCCAACTGCGCCTGGATCCTCCGCTACCTCGCCGTCGCCGTCATCACGAACCGTGGGCGCGCTAAGAATCCTGGCATCCACCAGAAGCAGATGAAGGACGTCGTGCGCATCGTTAAGCAGGAGGCGTACGAGTACCAGGACCCCATCACCCGCTTCGTCCATGCCCTCTGCATCGACTTCGACTTTGAGGAGGCCCAGCGCCAGCTTGTCCTCGCCGAGGAGGTCCTCCGCGGCGACTTCTTCCTGCTCGCCCATGCCGACGACTTTGTCGATTCCGCCCGCCACCTCATCTTTGAGAGCTACTGCAAGATCCACGCCCGCATCTCGCTCAAGGACCTGAGCGCCCGCCTCGGCCTCAACGCCGACGCGGCCGAGAAGTGGATCGTCAACCTCATCCGCGACACGAGGCTGGACGCCAAGATCGACTATAAGGAGGGCACAGTCGTTATGAACCACCCGCCAAGCTCCGTCTACCAACAGGTCATCGAGAAGACCAAGGGCGGCTTCTTCAGGACGCAAGTCCTCAGCGCGGCGGTTGCCAAGTAGATCGAGCATCGCGCGCTGGCGGTAGATGTGCAGGCCTAGATGCAGCACGTGCCGGCCCAGGCGCAGCCAGCCCAGGAGCAGCCAGCTGATGGGGCGCCTGGGAAACAAGACGGTGCGGAGCGGGCGGATGGGCAGCCTACGGAGGGGAATGGACAGGCTACGGAGGGGGCGGACGCAGGCGCAGAGGCCCACGTAGTCATCCCCTCCCGGCCCTGGCATCTCGCCGACTTGAACAAAGAGCGGCGGAGACGGGGTCGTTTGCCGAACTGATGATGCGGGTTGGTAGAAGGGAGGGGGGAGTCTGGCTGTTTGGGGGTTTTTAGAAGCGGCGGTCGGTCGGGACGAGGCGGGGGGACGGGAGGCATCGTGCGATGGCGGCGACCAGGTTACTCGGCCGCGGCAGCGGCGGGTGAGCAGCGATGTATTTATACCTCGACGGCGCATGAAAACGGTTCTGGTTTGGTTCTTCAAGTTCTCTGGGTTTATACGTTGTGAGACTGAGATTCGGTGAATGTGGTGGATGTAAATCAGGCGAATGCTTCCCATCAGAGTGCATATCGACCACCGAGCGCTTCGTGCTCACCCATCACCAAATTCGTCGGCGATGAAACGGTCTCGCAATATCTTACTCCCAGGCCAAATGACTAAAAAAGGTGAAAATAAGGCGAAGAAGGAAAAACACTTGCGCCCTGTCGCTCCGTCATACCACACCTTCGTCCCAAGTTTTATCGAACAGCCCACAATGTGTACACCGTTCAGGAGGTGATAATGGAGTAAAGTACGAGATAATATTCCACTGTAGCGCGCCTGGATCGATGGCTGGATATAAGCAACATCATAACTCCTCGCCCCGGGCATATTTATTGACCCCCTTCCATCCTTCTATGTTTTACCACCACAAACACCATGTTTACCACAACTACTGCCAACCCCTGAATCGCCCCCCTCATTTTCAACCCCATCCACCCCCGTGTTCATCCCCAAATCATGACCCGTCTCCCCGCGCAGCAAGCCACGCCCGCCCCTTCAACTCTTCAATAACCCCATCCCTCAACCACCACGGCCCAAGTGCCGCCACCACGACACTCTTCTCCTCCTCGCCGTCGTCACTCTCCAACGGCACCCCCAACGACACCTTTTTCTTCCCCCTCCCACCACCACCACCAGCCGCAGCAGCACTCTTCTTCCCCTTCTCCGCCCTCCCCTTTTTCTTCCCCCCTTCCTCC
>FTDS01000358.1_pt1 | contig 8754 bp, 8 predicted proteins | sample 1639991 | NCBI WGS metagenome assembly FTDS01 (sample SAMEA3914869, study PRJEB12502) | metagenome | biome: forest; material: soil | place: USA | collected 2012-03-12 | depth 0.1 m
CTCCCATTCCTGCTCCCGCTCCCATTCCTGCTCCCGCTCCCATTCCTGCTCCCGCTCCCATTCCTGCTCCCGCTCCCATTCCTGCTCCTGCTCCCGGTCTTATTCCCCGGTCCAGCCGTGGCCCCGCGTCCGGTCTTTATCCCACCTCCGCCATTGCTCACGCTCCCGTTTCCGGTTATCCCCCCGCTTCCAGTTCTGGCTACCCCACTCACCTCCGGCGCATTGCAGCATCCCGTCCGGCCTGGTTGGCTGCCGCCGGGCGCGGGCTTCTGCTGGGGCCGGGGGGGAGCTGGATGTATTATGGGGCTCCGAGGGCCCCGGGTGGTGGGGTTGGGGTCGGGGGGCAGGCTGGTCAGCTTGGTGGTGGTGTTGGAGGTCAGGTTGCTGGTGGTGGTGGTGTTGGGGGATTGCCGCGTCAAGTCGCGGGGCAGGGGTGGTACCAGAGCCTGGTGGGGGGTTATGGTACGTTAGGGGGGATTGGTGGCCATGGCTGTGACGGTTATGATGGTAGTGGTGGTGGCGGTCTTGGTGTTTCTGGTGGGGGCATTCCCGTCACAGGGTGTGGTTGTCGGAGCATTCCTCCTACAGTTGGGACAGGGTACCGCGGCGTGGCTCCCAGCGCTGAGGGTGGATATGTTGGCGTTGCTCCCAGTGCTGGGGCCGGGTATCGCAAAGTCCCTTCCGGTGCTGGGGGCGGGTACGGCGGTGTTGCTCAGAGTGCTGGGGGCGGGTATGGTGGTGTTGCTCCTAGGGATGGGACCGGGTGTGGTGGGGTTGCTTCGGGTACTGGGCATGGCTACAGCGGTGTTGCCCCCAGTGCCGGGGCTCGGTATGAAGGTGTTACGCCCAGCGCTCGTGGCGAGGGGTCCAGGAGTGTTGCTTCTGACACTGAGGTTCGGTATACCAACGTTCGGGTGCGGCAGGTCAGCGTTGGTTCGGGTGCAACGGGTGGGTATGGGGGTGTCGCTCCCAACTCTGTCGGCGCCGCCCCTCCCGGCTCTTCCAAGCACATCCCCTCCGGTGCTGGGCGAGTCGACAACACTGACGCGCATGCCACCGCCGGGCTCGGCCCCAACCAAGGGGAGGCCACCGCCGTGCCTGTCCTACACCAAGGGGATCCCACCACAGGCCTCAGCATTGACCTTGGGGATGTCGCCGCAGTGCCGAATGTCGGCTTCGAAAACATGAGCAACAGCTAGATGCTTCACGGCGATGATGCCGCACCCCCGGCCACGGGCCAGAGCAATCCTCCGGGACCATATGATGACTTTTTCTCGACGGTAGCTGCAGAGGAGTGGTGGCTTTCGGAATTTTAGTTCTGGATAGAGGAAAGCGGGAGATGAGCGATGAGTTATTGTATTGTCCGTTAGCATAGGGAATACGAAGCGTGGAATTGAGGGTATCCCCGTATATGACCATCTTGTCTTGCGGGTATGTCCGTAGCGTCATGCACCTCGATGACTATCTCCACCTCACCAAAGACAGAGTCAAGCAAACGACTGCATCCCCCGATTCTGTACCCAGATATGATCACATCAATGCATACAATACATCCATAGCAACATACATGCATACGTACATCAAAGCTAGTATTTATCTGCTCAGATCGATCAACAATGATGGCTTTTGTCTTTGCCTCTTCCCGTCCGTCCACCTATCCCTCAACACCAGCGCTAGTGCTCCCATGCCTGCCCACCCCGCCGCAAATGCCATGCCTAAATAAAACAATGAAAAAAAAAACCGCGTACCGTCCCGTACCGCGCGCCAAATGCTTGCTTGCTTTCTTTTTTGTCATCGCCAGACAGACAGACCCCTTGAGAAGAGTGAAGAAAAAAAAACAGAGAGAAAAAAGGAGAAGATGAAGTGTATAGATACAGTTAGGGGTGGTACCACCCACATGTGAAGGAGAAGATCCGTCTCATCCCGGTCTCAGAAAGGTGAGGCAAGGGAACAGCTGGGAACAAAAACCGAGCAAGAATATAACAAGCGTTCCCGACGCCGGCTGTGTATGACCCAAAAAAAGAAGAACATCAGAGAAAAGAAAAACCGAAGAATGCCGGCAGCATGGTTCACCCATCACCGGGCGGGCAGAACCGACAACGGCCCTCGGCGGCATGGTTCACTCGTCACCCATCCCCTTGCAGAACCGACAACGGCCTCGGCGATCCCTACACCACCTCCGCCGCACGGACCTGTTCCCTATTATCCTTCTTCCTTCCAAACAACCCCGCCTTCCGCCTCACCTCATCAATATCCGCCGCCAAATCCAACCCCAGCGCGGCCGCGCCAAACCGATGCCTCGTCGACGGCCTCGGCGCCTCCCCGCCCTGTCCAGCCGCAGCGGCCTCCGCAGCCGCCTCCTGCTCCGCCTTCCACTTCCTGATCCCGTCGCGCCGCTCCTGCCTCTTTTCCTCGACCGACTCCTGGCTGAGGTGTCCAATCCCGTTGCGGCGGCGGTAGCACGTCTCCATGAGGGTGTTGCAGTCGATCATGCGGCGGGGGAAGCTCTGCACGACGCCGAACATCTCCATGGGGTCCTGCACGGCCTTGATCTCGCGCTCGCCGAGCTTGAACAGCGCGAGGGAGATCCGGAAGAGGGTCCGGGACCCCTCGTAGAAGAAGACGTCCCAGACGCGGAGGACCGTTTCGATCGGGAGGGTCCCGACGAAGCATGACATGAACCAGGCCGTCATGCAGAGGGTGATGGCGGGGAGGCGGTTGGGGTCGCTGATGCTGCCGGGGTTGCCCCCGTGGCCCTTTGCGCCGCCGCGCTTGCCCCAGCCGGTGCCGCCGCGTCTGCCGGCCTCGAGCTCGTCGCCGCCGATTTGCTTCCACACGGTGGGGAGGGAGTCCTTGAGGGCGACCATCAGCACGCCGAGGTCGACTTTGGAGCCTTCGAGGCTCATCTCGTGCGTGCCGGGGAGGTAGACGCGGGTGATGATGTTGAGGAGCCAGAAGGCTTGTTCTTCCGTGTCGACAAAGAGGAGGAGGAGGCCGGCGAGGAAGTTGAGGGATTGGCAGTAGCCGATGCGGGGGTTGTAGAGGGCAAAGGCGTGCAGGACGCGACGGAGGGAGGTGATGATTTCGGGTTCGATGGCGGGACGCGCTGCGGCGTTTTGGGGGGACGCTCCGGGCGGCGTGGGTGGTTTGAAGCGGATGTTGTCGGGGAACGTGCGGTAGAGATCCTTCTCAATATCCTCGATGACCAGCGGCTTGACCTCGCTGGTTTGGTTCGGGATCTTGCCCGGGCCGTTTCGCTCCAGGCCAGCTTGGTGCACCAGCTGCTCGTAGAGGCCGTGGTGCTTGCTCAGGATAGCCGGCCCTCCGGCGTAGTAGAACCACGCGGCGCCCCTCCAGTCCGGGGGGATGCCCTTGCGGATAAAGCGCTTCGTCTTTGCGCTCCGAGCGGGGAAGCGGTTCGGCCGGTCCGTCATCAGCGAGTTGTCCTTTAGGTAGCCAATCCACTTCCTCCGACGCCGTCCCAAGTACTCGCTGTAGGTGCTGTCCCAGGCGTCATACTCCTGGCGAGTAACATTAGCGCTCGCCTTGCGGAAGCCGTAGCGGTCACGGCTGCCCGGTTCCTCGGGGGGTTCTTGCGGGAGTCGAGGCATCGAGACGGTGGGCGGGGCGGGCACTGGCGTGGGCGCTGGCGCTGACGCTGGTGTCGGGTCGGCGGCGCGTGGCGAGGGTGACACTGCGACTGGGGCCGGCGAGCAGACTGGTGACGTCGGTGACGTCGGGGAGGGGGTCTCGGCTTGGTCGCGCTCAAAAGCGGCCGAGTCGTCGTCTCCGTCGAGCATCTTGGCCGAATCGTGCTTCTCCATGCTGTCGGATCCGCCGTTCTTGTTCCGCCTCGACATGTGCTCAGTCGCGAATCCTAGGCCAACATCGGTCGGCAACGAACTGGGCAACAGCGAATGCCGTGTCCTCGACTGCCTTGCCGTAGAGACGCCCGACCCAGGTATCGCCATCGCTGTTGGACTCGGTAGGGGATCGCTCATGGCCTCCAGCATCTTTGCTCGCAGCTCGCTGGCGTCGGAGTGGCTCGTGTCGGGCCTGGAGGCTTCTTTCTCGGGATCAATGTCCGGAAGGTCGTCGTCCTCGGGGAACTTCATGCTGCGGCGAATGCTCTCCATGTCAATGTCCGAATCCCTAAAACCGCGCTCATACATTCCCATGACGTCCTCGAGGCTGGGGCCGTCGTCGACTGAGCTGGGGCGCCAGCTCCCGCGGGCATAGCCGTTGATGATGGACTGCTCGGTGATGCTGCTCGTCTTGGTCAGGATGCTGTTCCGTTCGGTGCCGGGCGCGGTGAACAGGGCTCCGTGGGCAGTCGAGGTGGTGAACTGCGATCGGAAACTCGAGCCGCCGGACCGAGATTCGTCGCCAGTCGCGAGCCACGAGGGGCCGTCCCGCAAGTGCGTCTGAGGGCTGTTGTAACTGTTATTGTTGTTGTAGTGCGGATGGGGCTGTCTTGGGAAAGATACGGGCGGGCCGCTGCCGGCGGTGGGGTTCTGGTGCCTCGGGAAATCGATTCGCGGGGGCGCAGCGTTGAGCTGGTCGTTACTCGGGCGGGGAGGAATTGAGGAATATGTGCTGGAAGATTGTGAGGAAGATTGCGAAAGTCGACGGTTCCTTGGCCAGGGGTTCGGGGCCGGGTTGAAATTAGGGGGTGGTGCTTGTTGTTGGGGGTTGCTTGTTGGTGGCTGGTCCAAGAGCAGGGGAGGGTCAGCAGCGGCGGCGTGCGGCCGGTGTGCCGCCATGCGCCACGACAGGGCACCGTCAGACTGCTGCGACCGGACGCTGGGTTTCCTCGGCCGCGAGAAGTTTTCCACCACCGGGTTGGGCATGTTGGGCTCGGTCGGGGTGCTCTGGCGGCTCTCGACGGGCGACTCGAGGTTCGAGACCGGGGAGAGGCGGGCTATCGGGTCATGTTGCCGGGGCAGCAGGGGGAACTTGCGCGTCTCGGCGTGGGGCGGCGACGAGGTCGACGTGGTGGCCGACTCGGGGGACTCGGGGATGTAGGGATTGGAGGAGAGCCCGGGGAATGCGGAGCGGGGAGGGAGGCGCGAGGTGGGCGGCGTCGACTCGGCCCTCGTGCGGTGCGAAGGGGGCTGGAAGTGCGAGACGGTCGGGGTCGGGCTCGGGCTGGCACGCGGGGGGCGCGAGGCGTAGTAGAACGAGTCGCTGCGGGCCGAGGTGAGAGCGGGCGGGACGTGGACGTCGGATCGCAGTTCGAGGACCGGCCTGGGGGAGCTCGAGGGACGCAGCGAGAAGGAGGGCGGGGGGTGGTTTTGTAGGCGGAAGGGCCGGGACAGGGGAGGAGGATTATGGTGGTGTGGCTGTTGTGGTTGTGGTTGTGGTTGTGCGTGGCCGGGGTTGAAGTCGAAATTGGGATTATTCGGGGATTGTTGGGGTGATTGTTGCTGTTGCTGTTGGTGCTGGTGCTGCTGGTGATGGTGGAAGTTAGGCTGGTAGGGTGAGTGTGTTTGTTGTTGATGACCCTGGTGGTGCTCGAACATGACGGGCACGTCTGAGGGATCCGCGGTCCCAGCGTCGTCATGTTTCGGCCAGTGCTGGTGCTGGTGCTGCTGCTGTCGCGAGTGCGTCCTGGGGGGTGGTGCAAACGCTGCCCCTGGCCCGCCGCGATGCTGCCGCACGTTCGACGGCGAGTGCTGCGACGGCGAATGCTGTGACGGCGACTGGGACTGGGACGGGGACTGGGATTGGGGGTGTTGGAACTGTCGATGCCCGTGCTGCTGGTGCCCGTACTGCTGCTGCGGATACTGCTGCTGGTGGTGCTGGGGTTGATGCTGCCACTGCTGCTGCTGCTGCTGCTGCTGCTGCTGCTGCTGCTGCTGTTGCTGCTGCGGCCGCCATCCTCCACCGCCGCCAGCAGCGTCCCCCACCGCGTCGTCGTCGTCGAAGCGGTACCCGTGGCCCAGCATCGCTGTGGACGTGGCGAGACGTGCGGACCTGCGTTGCCTGGGCCAAGCAGCAAGCAGTGGGCGGGCGGAGGAGGAAACGGTGGAAATCTCATGGGCGGCCCAGGCAAAAGTTAGGCTGCCGCTCCCCAACTAATTTTATTGTGAAGGCTCAGATGACAGCGGCCCCCCAGGCTCGGATGCAGGGCCCCAAGCCCACCCGCGATGGGGCCTGGTGCCTGTGGCCGGTGGCCCTGTGGAATTGCGTCCTGGGACCCCTGTGGTCTGGCTGGGATCCCTGTGATCCCTGGCCTCCTCCACGCCTGCAACCCGCCGCCCGCCTGCGACCCTTGTGATTTCGGGTTGCATGCCAGCGCTGAGGAGACGAGTCGAAATGTGGAATCCACGTTCCAGCGTCGCACCAGCCGAGCCCAGCGCCCAGGCGCCCGCCCTCCCGCGCTCCGCAGTCTCAACTTGGGCGCAGGGATTGGAGGCACTCGGGTCAGATCCAGCCTGCCAGTCGATCTGGTTGCTCTCTGCTTCCCAGCTAACTACAAGGAGAAACATCTCGAGGTTCCCTGCCCAGCTCGAAGGCATCCCGTCCTCGCCCCGACAGACAGAGATAGATACAGCAACCGTTCAGGGCCAGGTGCAGCGACTGCCGGCGTGAATCGGCCGCCCCTGCATCCAGATAGATTACTGCACAGACAGACCTCCGCGGTCGAGTGCGCGGGGCATGCGAGGTGCCGGGGCGTGCGTCGCGGTTGGTCGCCCAGCTGGACTGCCGCTTTGGTTCCTGTTCCTCGCCCAGGCACAGGCACCCTCGCTCGGCCCGAGCGGCAGGCGAGTCTCCAGAACGGGGGTGACGTCGGGTCGTGTTGAGCGAGCTGCGTCGAGTTGCCGTTGCAGCGGCGAGTTGCAAAGGCCCAGGGGCGAAATCGGACGGATTGGATGTGGGCAGTCACAGAGCTGTATTCCTCTTTTCTCTGCTTCGTGCTACCTACCTCTCTCTGCCCCGCCAGTGGCAGTCGTGCCTTCCAATAATAGGTATTTACTCTGCGAGCACTTCATGCCAATAAGTGGAAGTTGCAACCTGCCACAAATTTTTCATTCCGCTTCAGCGCTGCTGACTGCAACCGACAGCAACCCCAATCATGCCCGAGCACCACCCCGAGCATCCCCTTCCCTCCCTGCCCACCAGAAACCCCCCGCATTGCAACACCACGACTGGCCACCAGCAGCCAAAAAACTCGCCGACCAAAAGCAAGATGCAAAAACAAGGTGACCTCGCCCAACGGCCCAGCTCGGGCCCACGCTTCTTTCTGCCAGTTTCAGGAGAAGAAACGAAGCGCACCGGCCGCCCATTGGCTCTTCGTGCTGCCTCGGGCATTTCAAACCGAAACAGCGAAACACTCAGCCTAGCGCACGGCGAAAAGGGTCAACGCAACACAGCTGACCTGTCAAGGCCTGGTCTGGATGGTCCAAACGCTGCTACCGCCGCCGCCGTCCGTTGTGTCGAGCAGCAGTCCACAGCAGCCCACAGTAGCAGCATGCAGCCTCCCACCGATGCGCTTGATGCGCTTTGGGGAATCTTCCGGGCCGCTTGGCACCCGAGCCTATGCCCATCTGGGTAACGTGTTCCTGGCGCCGCCGTCGGCGCGAGCAAGGGGGCGCGAGCAAGGGACCCGTCGTGGAAGCTTTCGAAATCGAAATTTGACATTCCGCCAGTTGTGGGCTCGGCTGGACTGGCCTTCTTGCTTTCGGAGCTGGAAACCGAACGCAGAACAGCTCTGCAACCCCCCAAGACGCCCCAGCGTCGCACTCGTCCGCTCAGCTTTCCTCAAAATCGATAAAACTCGTCAAATTCGTGGGCCCGGCAGACATTTCCGATATTTCCGCCCAGAAGGAAAATCACTCTCTCGAGGGAGCCGGCGGGAGGACCGCGTGCTGCACTCCCACGGCATCCCACGGCGTCCCGCGGGGTTTGACATCAAAAAGCGCAGAAACCGCCGATATCTGCACAGGAGCAGAAATGACGGCTCATCTGCTCCCCTTCTCTCCCTCGTCTCCCTCGACAACCATGGGGGCCGCCGCTGACGCCGGGGCCTCTCGGGCTGTCTGCCTCACAACGCGTCAGCACGTCGCCGACGGACCTGTGCAGAGTCACACCAATCCACCTGCCATGTCGCGACAGCGCCTGCGGATGCGCATCGCCCTGCAGCCGGCGCAATGACCATCACGGAACCCGAGCGAATCACCTCGCGGGCACCGAGGCTGGCCAGCTGGGAAGACGCGCTCTCCGCGTTTGCTCGCAAGCCACACTCACCTCTGCCCTCGGCACCACGTTCACCCGATCTCCGACACCACTCGACTTGCCACGTGATCTACCCGAGTCGATGACGTGCCGTTGGTCCTGGCCGCCGTGCTCTGCACGTTTCACTCCTGGTTGGTTTTTTTCTCCCTCACTGCCTCCTGGTCCGCGGCCGGCAGAGCGGGTCCGAGCTCCCTCGCTCGTCAGCCAGTTGGAACACGGATTAATAATGCCCGGCGCAGCAAGGCTCGGACCAACATGCGGTCAGGGCATTGTCACTGTCCCAGTTGGAGGGGGGGAAGTGTCGCGCGGCGCTGCAGCAACTGGCTCCAGGCCCTGGTTCGCGCTCGATCGGGCTGCCTGAGGTGCCAACTTCTCCAACACTGCGCGCAAACAGCCCTGCCCGCCCGCCGCCCTCCCCTCCCAGTTCCAGCCAGCCAGGGGGGGAGCTGCTGGAGCTCCCCGCTCCCCGTTCTCCGCAGCAACACACCTTGCTCTGCCGTTCGCGCCGCAGCAGCC
>FTDS01000389.1_pt1 | contig 8666 bp, 11 predicted proteins | sample 1639991 | NCBI WGS metagenome assembly FTDS01 (sample SAMEA3914869, study PRJEB12502) | metagenome | biome: forest; material: soil | place: USA | collected 2012-03-12 | depth 0.1 m
ACAGTTCGCGCCCGAGCACGCGGGGGGATACCTTCCCTGTGCGGCTCGCGCCGGGGGGGGTGTACGTGCTGACGGTGGTGGTGGACAACATGGGGAATGCGCAGAATGGGTTGGTGGGCGGGGATGAGATGAAGGCGCCGCGGGGGGTGATGGAGTATGGGTTTGGGATGGGGGGGGGAGGGGATCAGCCCGAGGTGAGGTGGAAGGTGACGGGGAATTTGGGCGGGGAGGGGTATGTGGACAAGGTGAGGGGGCCGGTGAATGAGGGGGGGTTGTGGGTGGAGAGGAATGGGTATCACCAGCCGGGGGTGCCGGGGGAGAAGTGGGAGGCGGCGGGGAGGATGGCCGGGAGTGGTGCGCGGGTTGGGAAGAGTCCTTTGGAGGGGATCGATCAGCCTGGGATTGGGTTTTGGAGCGCGGAGATGTCGCTAGATATGCCGAGTGATGGGTGGGATGTGCCGTTGAGTTTTGAGTTTCCTGGGATTGATCCGGCGGCCGCGGGGAAGTATCGCGCGGTGTTGTGGGTGAATGGGTTTCGTAAGTGGTGGTTTCTTTTGTTTTGCCCCTTTTCGGTCGCGATGAGACATCCCCCAAGCGATGGTTCCCGGCGTCGGCAACCGCAGAATCTCCCGTACATCCCGAGACACACAGCACGTCACATCACCACATCTGCCTATGCATATGTGTGTCTCTGCTGCTTACCGCCTATCTCCCCCTCCTGCATGCTCCCTCATCTATTTCCCCGTCGTGCTCCCCGAACTCAGACAAGTCCCTTCATCACCACCCCCCCTTCCCAAAGCAAAGCAAAACACACCTCAAAATACGAGACACCCATCACCACCCAACACAATCCCATCTCCCCCTTCTCCCCGAGACAAAAACAATCAGCTGACCTCACCTGATACCCCCCAGAATTCGGGCGTTACATCTCACACATCGGCCCGCAGACGTCCTTCCCCGTACTCGAGGGCATCCTCAACTACCGCGGCAGCAACACGATCGCGGTGGCAATCTGGGCGACGCAGCCCGGCGGGGCGAGGCTGTCGTCGCTCGCCCTCAAGGCCGGCACACCCGTGCTGACCGGCCGGATGCCTGTCAAGGTGGTGGCGGCGCCCCGGTGGGCTGCGCGGGCCGGGGCTTATTGAGCGGCCGGGCTGGCCGGGTGGTCGGCGGTTGGGTCCGATCGGATGGGGCGGATGGTGGGTTGGGCGGTTGGGCCGGATGCGTGGGTGGTGGAGAGGTGGTTGGTAATCTTTCTCTCTTTCTCTGTCGTTATCTGGGCATTGTTCTTTTCTTCCGTAGTTAGTGCTCTCCATCAAGCATTCATCCAAACAATTCATCCCTTAGCACCACCACCTTCCCCCACGCCTCCAACACAACCCCCCCCCAAAGTTCAAACCCACCGTAGCATCACCACCACCCCTCCAACACCACACAAATTCCCCATCCGGCAACCTCCCCTCCCAACCGCGCGGGGTCGCCGCATCCGGCAAAGCCCAGCCCAGCAGCCCAGCCCAGCCAAGCATGTCGTGCATGCACTGCAGGACCCCCTCCCTCGGCCACCACCCCCCCTGTCCCATTTTCCCCTGGCGGGCGCGTGGCGTCAACAGGCCCAGCTCTTCGCGGCCTGCATCACGCACAGGAACAGGCTTAGCCGGGTGGGTGTGGGGCGCCAATATTTAGGCCATGCCCGGTCCCGAGGGGTCACTTGACAGACCAGCCCACACACACCACACCAGGGCAAAAAGTTTGGTGGTGGTGGTGATGGACCCGGAACTGTTTCGGGTCGGTTCGGAGCTCGGGTTCGTGCCTTGCTTGCCTGCTTGCTGACGGCGGGCGCGGCTGATGGGCTGAGATAGCAACCCGTACCGTGGATTGCTTTTTGTTGTGTGCCGCGCGGATCACTTGATCTTTTTTTTCTGGCTTTCTCGGCCGCGGGAGGCTGCGCGCGGGAAGGGAAATGAAAATACAAGGTGGGAAAAGAAAGGGCTTCCCGAGGGAAGCCGAGGATAAGAGGTTTGTGTGTGACGAGGGAGAATGGGGGATGTTTCGAGTGGATGGGGAGGGGTGTGAAACAGACATCCGTCGGCGGTGCGGTGAGCTTCTTTGTGGTGTGGTGTGGTGCAGAAACACACACACACCGCAGGCAGATGCATTCCACACACCCACCACCACCACGACGGTTTTCGGACCTCACCGCTTGTCTTGTCTTGCCGGCGACCAGCACACCACCATACTTCCCCTCGCAGGGCGATGCCGCCAATGCATCGGATGCGCAGCCAAGAATTGACTATAGTATGTAGGTGTGTGGAGGTATGTCGGCGGGGTGGGTGGTATGTCAACGACGGATAGGGACGAGACCACTTGTGGTGGTGGTGGTGGTGAACGACAATCGGTGAAGCAACGGTGTCAGCATCACCACCCCAAAACAAACCCACCCCGTCACTCACTCACTCACCCACTCACCCACCAAACCTCCCAAACCTCGGAACCCTTACCGACTCCGGGAATGCTGACTCCAATGACGACGAGGCGATGGTGACAAGAGAACCTTATTCCAGCGCCCAGCAAACCCAACCCGCAGCGTGCAATTTCCCCCGCACCCACGCGTGACCCCCCCGACTGCAACGCCGTCACGTCGCATCAGCTGCGGAGGGATGTGGAAGAAGTCCAGCAAGGGCTGCTGCACCCAAAAAAGGCATTCTTAGTGCGGGGGAACGGTGACGATGAACCAGGGGAGGGCGTGCGATTTGGATTTTGGACCTGGGAATACCGCATCAGGCAAAGGCCAAACGCGGGGACTAGCAAAACGCGGAGTACCCAATGTGGGCAAGACTGGGACTGTGGCATTCGCTTGACATGCACGAACTAGCCTGATCTGGAAATGCGGTCCTGTCATTCTGCCCACATCCGCCAAGCGAAGATTTCACGATCTCACCCACCCCGGCATTTGCCGACGCGAACTGGCCGTCCATCCGTCCGCCGAGATAGCCGTGGTGATGGTGGTGTGGCCACGCGCGGCCGTCTCGTTTTACAACAGAAGGTGTGTGTGGGCGGCCGTGTCATGTGCGCGGTCGGCCGTGTGGGTGGATGAGCAGGTGGCCGGGGGAATCCGCCATGTCGCGATATGCTTCCCTCCCTGCCCCGCCCCACAGTCGCGGTGATGAAGGGACCCGACACGACAAGACCGACCCGGGATAGTGGTCGCCGATGTCCCGGGTTCTTGTCTCTGTCAATTGATGTCTCTGCCTCTCGGAGCGTCCGCCGTCACCCGCAAAAACAAAAAAAAGCGCCACAACCGTACCGAGTATCACATCCCTTGGTATGTGCAACAAAGGCGGTTGTTGTGACGGGAACAGGCTGGCTGAGCGACGGAGATTACTCCGGAGATGAGACGGCAGCCGGAGCCTGCAAGACACAGACACACAAAGGTCTTACTCGACTCCCCAACAACAACAACCGAGGGAGAGCAACAAGGGGGAACCGGTTCGAGACAACTCGAGACATTTTCGACACTCAAGACAAAAAAAAGGCGAGACATTTTCCTCTTTTCTCTCTCTGTTCTTCGAGACTCTGGTGCGTCCAATCGACATCGGATTGTGTGTTTCGCCATCGCGGCGAACGGTCTAGCTAGTTTGACTGACTGCTACCTATGTACATGTGACAAGCGAATGAGATAGGGTGAGAGAGTAATATGAGAGAATAGTGAGAGTGAGTTAGGGAGAGCGAATAAAAGAGAGTGAGAGATATAAAAAACCCAAAACAAAACAATGTGCTCAGACCCAGTGGTATCGTAGTTGTGTATCCCATCCCGGCCGGCCGGCCCCCAGCCCAAACGACGCCCCGATAAAATGCCAAACAAAGGGAATTGCCTCGAATAATGCAGCCCATGTTGAGTTGTGTCCGAGCCCCTTCCCGTAGACCAATCCAATATCCATTATCCATGTCCCCGTATCCATCCAATATCCATGATGATTCCATCTTCCCCCGTTCTGTAACCCAAAGAAACCCAACCCAAAATTTGAAACCCAACGCTGCCCATGCGGTGTTGATGCAAAATGTTCCGTGCCCACCAGGGCTCCCAACCCAAACCCAGTAACCCACCCAAAATTAAAAAGAAAAATAGAGTGAAGATGGCTGAACCTTCTTCCAACCCAAGACAGAAAGAGAAAAAGAAGAGATTCAAATCTCAAACGTCTCCTCCTCCCCCGCCAGTCCCGCCTCCCCAACCCCAAAAACAATCCCCCTCCTCTTCCACGCGCCCCTCCGAATAAACTCCTCTGCCTCCCCACCCTCAACCCCCTCGCGCTGCGGCCTGGGCCGTGCCCTCGGCGCCGGCGGCGGGGCCAACCCCAAACACAAGCCCTCCTCGAGCTGCGACTCGTCCAGGGATGAGGCGGACCCGCTGACCAGGCTGCATTCAGAGCTGGCGTCAGAGGGGGTCAGGGACGGGGCCCGGCGGCGGGGGTGGTAGTTGTTGTGGTGGGGGTAGTTGGGGTGGGAGGAGGGCGGGGTGGGGTCGTGGGAGAAGCCGAAGTCGAAGCCTTCGTAGATGACTGTGTTGAAGACTGGGGGGGCACGGGGGGGTGATGATGATTGGGGTGGTTGTTGCGGTGCGCGGAGGGAGTGGGTTGACTGCGCGTGCCGGAGCTTGGATGTGGTGGGCGTAGGCGGGGCGATCAGGGACAGGTCGGCAAAGGAGTCGTGCAGCAGCGGCGGGGGCGAGCCAGGGGCGAGGGTCGGCGGGTTGAGCCGTAGGGGATCCCAGTCGATCGAGACGTCCGAGGACCCGCTCGCCGTGGACGGGCGCCGCGAGCTCGACTCGAGCGAGGGGCAGGCGAGCGAGCTCGCGTCGCTGGGGCGGTGCCGACGGGGGTGGTTCATCATCATTGTGTCGTCGGGGTAGAAGGGGTAGAAGGTGCTGGTGCTGGAGGTGGTGGAGGCGGTGGTGGTGGTGCTACTCCTGCTGGTGGCGGCGGCGGTAGGGGTGGTGCTCGCGCTGGTGGTGGTGCTGCTAATCGAGTCGTCGTGGCTGTGTTGGCGCAGGCTCTTGTGGCTCCGGAAGCTGCGGAGGAACCTGTGCTGGTGCTGGTTCGAAGGAGGGTGGATGCCGCACAACATCACGGGCGCGGAATATGTCGGGGCGGGCGGCTTTTGAAGTAGAGTGCGTGCGGTTGCTGTCTGCTCCCAAGAGCGAGCGAGAGAGGTGTCGCGGTAGTGAGAGAGAGGTGTAAGAGAGAGAAAGTCGAGTCTAGTTGGGCCTATGTCGTTGTAGGCATGGCTCTGTTGGTTGCATGTGTGCGAGAACCAAGGGCTGGGCAAGGCCAACGATGAGGGGGAGGAGGGGGGGAGATATTATAAGCAAAGGCAGCTGCATGCCGGCATCTTTGTCTGGCGGAGGGTGTGGAGGGCGTGTGGGTTGTGGGTGGGTGTGTGCCCGGTTTTCGATGGTGCCGATCGCCCCGCCTTGACAGAGGCAGAGCGCGAGGAGGGGTAGGGGGGGGAGGGGTGGTGGTACCTTGCAGGGCCGGGGCCTTGCATGCACAGTCCCAGACGGGCAACAGTCAGATGCGGGCGACGGGCGACGATGGGCGGGCAATTGGGCGAGAGAGCCAGGCTGAGGGGTGTGGGAAGAGAATGTGGGTGGTGGGGTGGCCAGAAATGTTTTAGCTGCACACCATCGCAGCCATGCAGCAGCTCCAGCAGCAGCGGGACAGGGGGCCAGACCGGACAGGGGCAGGGCTGGCGGGGGGGCGAGAGTTAGTCAGAGGGCGAGCGCAACGCAACGCAACGCAACGCAACGCAACTGCGGGCAACATGGAAGCTGGCGGCGGGCAACTGGAAGGGCCACAGCGGAAGAGGGGAGGGGCTCGCCAAGCCAATTGGTCTCGCGATCGGAGCTGGGCATCGTGGATTGCGACAAGGAAGCCACCTCATCAGCAAAGCGAGGCAGGGCAAACAACAATACGAACAACAGAAATAGCCCAAAAAACGCAACCACACAGCACTCTCGTACCAACCATGTCACGACAGACAGACAGCTTCCATGCTGCTGCTGCTGACACAAAGAACACCACGTTCCAGCCCCTGAAACGACGGCAGCGGCAGCGTCGGCAGCAGCGAACAACAATGACGATGACGAACGGAACACGACGACGGAGACCCCGGGGCAAGCTCGGGCTTGCAAGCCAAGTCGAACCATCGAGTCCCAGTCCCCTTGTTTAGAGCCGCGCGCAAGAAATCGGGTGTGTGAGTGCCCATGCCGCAGACGTCATTGATTACCTATCGGAGCTGCCCAGCCCAGCCCTCCTTCCTCCTTCTCCTGGGACTAGCTGCAGTAAGACATCATCGAACCCCGCAGCCCAGACACTAAACTGCCACCCTTGGGGGGGATGAGGATGAGGGGCGGCGGCGGCGCCTGGTCACGAGCGGGGGCCACCCCAGCCCCAGACCGAACAGCTCTCGGCACAGCAACGACCTCCGCAGCAGCAGCAGCAACAGAGTTACAGCGAGAAATTCGGGCGAGAGAAAGAAGAGAGCGAGAGTGCAGACCGACGGCCGGGGTTTTGCCCGGCCAGCAAGGCTGGGCCTTGCTCGTGCAACGACGGGTTCGCCCCCCTCGACTGCTGTGCTTAGCGCACCCGCTGTCAACTCGGCCCGCCAGAACAGGGAACCCCCCCCCCATGGATGGATGGTGTCCGCTAGGTAGGTGGACAAGAAAGTGGAGGATGGGGTCTCCCTCGCTGCTCAACGGTCACAGGGAGAGAAGAAAGGCGCATGCATGCATGTACTCGTCAGGGGCTGGCTGGCTGGCTGTGTGGAAGGGGAAGAACGAGAAAACGGGTAATCCGAAGAAGAAGAAGAAGCAGGAGAAAGGCGACACGAATTCTCACCAGGTTTCGGAATGTTCGTGTTTGCGTCTCACCGCCTGTTTGCAGCCTCGCTCGGTGATGTGTGTGTGTTGGTGTGTGGTGGGTGTGGTGTGGGTGGTGAGCAGGAAGGGTGTGTGGTGTATGGTGCCTGTGCCTGTGCCTGGTGTGCTGCGTGTGAGTGGCGGGCTAAAACCAAGAACCGCGTGGCAGTTGCTCATGGGACCTGAACGCCTCCCATCATTCCTCCCTTGCCCGTCCCTTCCCCTCGGCCGCCCCTCTCCGTCGGCCTGGGTTGCATGCATGTCTTGCACCTGCTGCGCCCGTGATTGGCCCAGGGCCGGGCTTGGGCAGCAAGCCCCTGCACCCGCCCAGGAACTGCACGGCTTGTTCCATCAGAGCGGATGATCTGCAGATCAGCTCTGCGGTGCGTGCCTGCGCGAATCGGAGCCGCAGTTGGCTCGCTTGGCCCTGCCCGTGGCTGGGTCTTGGCTGGGTCTTGGCTGGGTCTTGGCGGGCAATGTCGACAGCGGCTTGGCGACCGGGTTGTCTCTTTCTCTTCTCTCTCCCTCCCTGCGCCCTGCCCTCGAACAACACCCGAAACATTCCCCCAGATGCGGTGGGGGCCAAGACGGCAAACACTGTGGATAGCGGTGACAATAGCCTTTCCTCTTTCCACCAGCCGTTCGCGGATCCGGCCTGGGGTAGCGGAGCCCTCGATCGGGAATAATTGATCGGAGGTGCTCAGCGGGTCCCATCTCCAGCTTTTCTCTCTCCCTTCCCCGTCGTATCAACGTATCAACTCGGAAAATACACGGTGACACCCCTCCCTGTCTCCCTACCCCGGACGACGCAGCGCAGGGCGTCGTCGAGTTTCGGATCGGCTTTTGGCGGACGACGGACGACAGCGCCCACGGCCGAACATCCTCGAGAGATCGGCAGTCGCAATAACCGCGTCTCCCCAGGCCCACAAGCGCGGCTCGCTAACACACTCACACTCACACACACGCGGAGAATAGGAATAAACAACAATATCTGGGACTTTGGGTAGGTACTCGAGTGACTCGAACCGGCGACCCCCGGCACAGCCAGGGATGCCCCATCCTCTCGCTATCGCCGTCCGTCTAACCTCCGTGCCACATCGGCCCATACCCCCCCAACTCAGCTGTCTTCCAGCTCCCACTCGCCGATCTGTGAGCGAGAGATACCCCGTCGCCGCATGCACCATGCCTGCGCAAATCACATGATTGCGCGTGGCTCGGCCTGTCTGTCTGGCATCCTCCCTTCCCGTCTCGGGAGAGTCAAGCGTGGTTCGATAGATCAACACTCCCCACCTCCCCTAGAGCTGTTATCAGCCTGATAGACAGCCAGCTCAGCTTCCTACCTATCTACCCGTAACCCAGCCAGGGAGACCTTCCACCCAAATCGGACCGCAAAAACAACCTCCCCATGTGGTAGATTACGCCCATCCGTATGGCTGGTTGGCTGGCGCCCGCCGGCCGAGGTCGAGGTTAGCTAACTGTGGCACGGCAGTCCGACTCGGGGTGGCGCACTTTTTTCCTTCCTTTGCGGCCAGTCATATTTTTTTTTCGACTGCTATCTTTTTTCTTCGCCACCGTCCGATGATGGGACAGGAAAAATGTGATGGGCAGGAACCATGCCACGCACGCACCCACGCACGCACGCCGTTGACACGTTTTCCGTCGCTTTTTGCCGCTGCCGCTGCCGGCCTGTCAGGTGCCGCTGATAAGCCTGCCCCGGAGAAAATGCACGTGTGAGAGAGGGAGAGAGGGAGAG
>FTDS01000246.1_pt1 | contig 8575 bp, 6 predicted proteins | sample 1639991 | NCBI WGS metagenome assembly FTDS01 (sample SAMEA3914869, study PRJEB12502) | metagenome | biome: forest; material: soil | place: USA | collected 2012-03-12 | depth 0.1 m
AGGGGAGGGAGGACGGGAAGGGGGGGCGAGGTGTTTGAGGGGCTGGGTTACGTACTCGACGAACTCCTTGAGGGTCTCGATGATGTCCTCGACGGGGGTCTTGCCGCTGATGCGGTGGCTTGGGTCATTCGTTAGCAGCTGTCGTGTTTGCTGTCTCTGAGAGACGAGGAGTGAAGGTAACTTACCAGTACATCAAATCGATGTAGTCCGTCTTGAGGCGGCGCAGGGCCTCCTTAACAGCGCCCCGGATGAATTCGGGGTCGTTGCGGAACTCGCGGCCGCCGTCGGGGCGGACATAGTTACCAAACTTGGTGGCGAGGAAGATCTAAGCAGAAAATAAGTCTTCTGTCTAGCAAGCCGTTATTCGGTGGTGGCAACTCACGTCCTTCCTCTTGCCAGTCCGCTCAAACCACTTGCCGAGCAGGTCCTCGCTGTCGCCATAAAGGGCGGCCGAGTCCCAGTGCACGTCGCCGATCTCGTGGGCGCGGTCGAGCAGCTTGAAGCGCTCCTCGTCCGAGGGGACGGCGCCATAAAAGGCTGCAGACGGTGTCAGTCATGTTTGTTCGAGATTCGTCATTCGTGCAGATGTCTTAGACTTACAGCTCAGACCCATCAGGCCGAGGCCCTGGATGGGGATGGTCGGGCCATCGCGACCGAGCTGGCGGGTGGGGATGCTGGCGTTGGTGGACATGGTCAGGGGTTCAGGGGTAACTGAGGCAGGTGTCAGCTCTGGGATTCGGAACTTTGGCCTCTGAGATGAGAGACAGGACTGCAACACTCACATCAAAATGGAAATGAGATGAACCAGAGCAAAGTCACAAGTCAGTCTTGTCGTCTCTTTGCACCCCGTAGGGCTGGGCACGGTACGGCCATTTTACATGCATCTTCGATCTCGTGCGGGGCCGGGGGCGGCGTGGCGATGGACGGGGAGTCGGAGAACGAGATCCGCCCCCTTCTGCCCCGTCCAGTGATATATCAGGGGCAGGCCCCCCGATCTGGGGAACTGGACACCCTCGTGTCGCGTTGGACGCCGACTGGCCGCGGGCGGGCCCGGTCTCGAACCTTTTTTCCACCCCGGGCCACGAATAACCGGGTTTGGGGCTGCTGGGACGATGCGGGGCCCGAGTCAGTCCCGATGCCGGTGCTAGTGCCGGGCGTGGGTGCCGCTGTCTCGGCGGGTGGAGCGCGGGTCGCCTCTTCGGCAACTCCAGGCGCGGGGAGGGTTTTGGCGGCGCGGTTGGCCGTGGCTTACGGTCTCGTCGCGATGTTTGCATACGCAAAAGCGAGGACGACGTGCCCGGCTCCGGACCGGGTTTAGGGAGTAGCCCGGAGCCGGCACGGGGCCCGACTTGGGCTGGCTTACACTCTGGTGGCTGAAACGGGGGCCGGCTGAATGGGTTCTCGTGGCGTTAATTTGGACGTGACACGCTAGCTACGAGTCTCGGGCTGCGACAACACCAGCCAGCAGCAGGTAGCCGAGAGATCCAGCGGGCTGGATCCGTGATGGGCGCATCACCCACACCAGCGGGCCGGGACTTGCTTGATCACCCGCCGATATTAAACGAGGGCAATCAAATTACCAGCATCACGGGTGAGACTGCCACAGAGACATCCTCTAACTCCGCCCTTCCCCCGGGTGGCTGGCACACGGCATTGACGGGCATACACTGGCGTCGGCCTCATTAGCCGGCGTGCTGTTGCGATTGGAGCGGCTTCAAGCATCGTCAGTCGTCAGTCGTCAGCCGTCAGCCTCGAACACGGCGAGTTGCCCGATGTGATGTTAGGTGGGTTGCCGGCATGGGGACTTTGAGGCATGGAATCACGGCAGCATGGAAGCATGGAATCTTGTAATCCTGGCCGCTGAGTGAGGGAGCCTCGAGTGAGAATCGGGAATGACGCGCCGAGATCCTCGGAGATGGGAGATGGGACGACTCCTTTGTATCTGGCCGCAATGTCGTCAGGGCTCCTTCACATGGCTCCCCTCTTCGGAGTGTCCGTTGTTTTGAGGAGGCAAGATGCAGATCGACGCTTGATGAAATGCTCCCCTTCTCCTCCCAGCTCCCCTCGCCCCGGAAGCGAACAGCGGAGAACCCCGCGTGTGACGTCAAGAGAGGGAGGGATGCTGTTTTTCGCTTGCGGATGTGCCGAGAGCCCTGGTCCAAAACTGCAAGCAGGGCTGGACACGCTCAATCGCTTGCAGACGGCCCCCGCGCGGCGTTCCCCGCCTGTGGTCACACCCCATGGCATGGAGCAAGCTGCATCATCGGCTTGACCGCATGGCCCGCCCTGCAGAGAGCTATCTGCTTGCCGAATCGCACTTTTTGGACCAACTTGGACACAGTCCGACGTTTGGGGGATATGCGGCGTGCGCTAAAAGTCGGGTCGGTTCGAGTTGGCAGACAAGTCAACGAACCAAGAACGGCGCGGTTGGTTCGGATGGCAATCGGCAGCGAGAAATGTCGCAGGGCGACGGCGGCTGACAGATGTCATGCGAGCAGACATGGGCGTCCCGGCGACAGCTTGGCGAGGGATGGTGTGCGCTGGTCGACGGTTGCGGTGTTGCACATGATGGGGGATGACATGCATTGCGGCCTCCATGGTCCCTGTCCCTCAACAGCCACAGCCACCCGCGGCTCTCTTCTTTCCTTCTTTCACATTTCAACACAACTGCGGCGGGCGCGGGCCGGTCCCTACGGCATTGATCTGCCCCCGTGCCGACATTGAGTGAGTGTCTGTAAAGAGGTACGTACTTGATCGTCAACCGCCAGGAACAGAGAGGCACCGACGGCCAAGGTTGGCGCTGCTATTTCCTGTTCCTGGCGCTGCGCCCTGGGACTCGAACAAGTTGGCCCGTCCAGCGGCAAACAAACAAACAACAGGGCGTTTCGCCCAAGGCCTGCCGGGCCCAGGTCAGGTCCCAAGTGGTGGGCGGCGGCGGATGGTGTGCGGCGCAGTCGATGGTTGCGGTGATGGATGAGTGTCAGCGGCGCTTGATTGGCGCCCAGAACAGAAACAGTGTTGCTGGTTTCTGCCGCCTGACACTTCCCGTCTCTTTGGCGCGCTGTGCTGCTGAACTGCTGACTGAGCTGAGCTGGGCAAGAGGTGGAGCTCGTGGCCAACACTGTTGCCCGCGGCCTGCCGTTGGCTGCCATTTCGAGATGCAACCCCACCACCTGCTGGAGGGCACTGGAGCCACAGGGGCCCAGCCAGTGAGACATGGTGGGGTCCGCTTCTGGAGCCTGCAGATCGCGGCATTCCCTCTCTGTTCGCGGGGTCCCTCTCAGCATCCCTCACCAGTCCCTCGCTTCCATCTCCATCCATGGGCCTTGATTCCATGCCATCATGACCACACCACACACCACCACCCAACCCACCCGCGCGACGGAAAGGACCCCGAGCCTTGTTCTGGTTCTGTCTGCCGCTGCCTGCCGCGGCCCCGCGCGTGCATCCCTGCGGTTGCGATCCTTGCAGTGAGTGCTTCAGTGCTCGAGTGTGCTCGAGTGCCGTCGACGCAAAGGGCTAGCCGCCGTCGTCTCGCTGCCCTGCCCTGCCAGTGCCCATCCATCTGTGGTCCACCAAACACGATCTCCGCAATTCCTCAGCGCTGTTCGCCCCCCTCCCTCCCCTCCCTCGCTCCCCTCGTCCCTCCTCGGAGCCCTTTGGCGCCTTTGCACCCGCCCTCGGGCCAATCACCCCGGTGCCGCACGACACCGCTCTGACGCCACCATGGCACCCCAACGTCCTGGCGCCCTCCTCAGTGTCCTCACTAACTGACGCCCGGGCATTTGCCATGCTTGCCATGCGACGCCATGCCATGGATGCCATGGATGCCGCGCCCTGTCATGCTGGGATGGATGGATGCAAGCATGGGAGCGCGCCCCCCCGAACACGAGCGCATGCCATGTGCACAGCTCTCTCTGCCCGCCTCCTGCTGCTCGTAGCCCCGTCTGATGTGTGAGGAGCAGCGGCAAGCCAGGCCTGTCTGGATCGGAAACTGAGTTGGCTGCCAGACAGGAGAGTCCATGCTCTCCATCTCCTCTCCCAGGTTCCCGCCCTTCGTTCGCGATCGATCTCACCGAGCAGCGCCCGCCAACCACGGTTCCTCGTACACACAGCAGAGTACCTCCCCGCCGCACACAGGCACACGCAACCCGCACACGCACTCCCGCCCGCCTGCGCCGCCGCATCGAGATCTCTGACGCCGCCTCCCTCCTGGTTGGCACAGTTGGTTCGTTCAAACGGCCCACACGGGAGACCCGGGTCCCAGGTCCTCGTCCAGTTGGCTGGGTTGGCTTGGGTTGGCTGTCTTGTGTCTGTCCCATCTGTGGCTGCCGCTCGCTCACTCAGTGCCACTCGCTGTCTCTGGTGATATGTATATCGAGGAACGCGCCGCGCTGCATTCCACCTTCCTTGTTCTAGACCACCCGTCATCCTCCTCGACCCTGCTTTGAGAGCAGACGACAACGAACTGGTCCGCCGCCCTGGGTTGCAACTTGCGCAGTTCTCAAGTCACTCAGACAGACAGCCACGACACCCACGTCAGCACTGCCTGCCATACTACCACACCAACCACACGCACACGCACGCAAACAACCCTCTCCCTGCCGCAGACGGGCGCACAAACTCAGGCACCAAAACACCACTCACAAAGAACGGGATAACCTGCCCGTCCGCCATTCTCCCCGAGTCCTAATAATAATAATGGGGCTGATATGATTCAGGCGCCCACGGTACGTGCTACATGCTTCTCCCCTAACCACATCCGTCTCCATCTCCTCCTCCCGCCCGCCCTTGCCCTCGCCGTTTCCGTCTTAACACCAACCCGCTGCCCCTCCTCCCATTGATATCCATCCCCATGGCGCCCGCCCCCTTCTCCCCTGCTTGCCCTGCCTGCTTTTTTGTTGTTTGCCTTTCTCCATCCCTTCCCCGTCAGCCCCAACCATCATCGTCCATCCTCGGTGAGGTGACACAGGCGACGAGGGGGCGTGGACTGCGCTCTCTTTCAGCCACCATGCCCGTGGCCCGTCATGGCCTTGATGCTGCATCAGGATGGGCCGTTGGAGCAGCTGGAGCAGTTGGACCATCTGGACCGTCTGGACCATCTCGAGGGACATCCTCGCTCGTCTGGCCCACTCCCTGACTACTACCACCACCACCACCTTTCCTCCCAACACCACAACCACCACCACCATCACCACCACCCCTTCCCTGCACGCCCTCCTCGTCCAGGAGGGGTCCCCTCCCCAGCCCTGGCCGGCGCATTGCATGTCATTAGTCGCCAGCATCAAGCCGCCGCCGCACACGCCCTCCAGCCCGTCTCCGCCTTCAGCAGCGATGCTGCCTCGGGGCTCGGCTTGTTCGACCTCGCAGACGTGTCGTCGACCCTGTCCGACTTTTCGAGCTTCTTTATGCCCGGCTGCTGTGTGTTGTTACTCGCGTGTTCCTGTCCTCCCTGCCACCTGCCACCTCCCTACCCTCGTGCCCTTCCTCTGCTTGTCCTCCCTTCTTGTGTTCTCAGTCTCTCGTCCTCTTGGCTCTTCCCTCGCCCTCTGTTCCCCCCCCCCCGGTTTATATAACAATGCCCATCCCTGGCCTGCCCTCGCCGCGACCGTCCCAATGCCTCTGCGATTGGCCTTGTTCTCTAACACGGCGGCCGCCATGCCCCTCGCAGGTCCCGAACACGACCGACTTCGCCCCGAACCCTACTTTTCCTCGGCCCACGGCTCCGTCTACTACTCCCCCGACGGGCCCCGTCCCTCGCGCAGGCGCCGAGACCGCCCAGACGAGCCCTTCCCGGCCCCGCTGATCGAGCCCCGCCGCCGCCGCCCGCACTCGATCCACATCGTCTCGTACCCGCCCGGCTTCGTCCCGCACGAACTGCGCCCGGACGCGCCCCCGGCCCCCGAGGAGCTCTGGGAGCGCGAGAGACTCGAGAGGCAGCAGCGCAAGAGAGCGGACAAGAAGGACGCAAGGGATAAGAAGAGGGAAGACAAGGAGCGCGCCGAGAAGCAGGAGAAGAGGCGGTCCTTACGGTCGTTGCGCTCCCTGCGATCCCTGCCCCCCGGCAGCGAAAAGGTGGTCAAGGTCTTTGACAAGATCATCGCAGCCTTTTCCAGCTCGCACAAGAACGCCCCGGCCGTCTCCGAGAGACCAATTCCTCCCAAGGACCGGCGCTCGAGCTTCCCGAGCTTCGCCCGCAGGCTCTCTCGGCTAGAACCGGCGGTTGCTTACTCCGACCCGGCAACCGGCACCCCCGAACCCGCAGTTGTCGCCACCACCGAACTACTGGCTTCCGAGCCCGGTCTCCCCGCCGAGCCGGTTATCGCCGAGCCACCCAGTATGCTAGGTGCCGCCGCCGCCGCAGTCCCGTTCCCCCGTCCCTCCAGCAGGGTCGTCAGCGCGAACCGCAACAGCATCATGTCAATGCGCTCCGCCAAGACCATGATGAACTCGTCCGTGTCCGAGATGCAGAAGCCCGTGGCCTCGGGCAGCGGCGTGTCGTGCTCGATACTGCTCGCCGAGCCCAACGTCTTCCTGTCGGGCTTCGACCACGACCACAACACCCGCCGCGGCGGCCAGTCCACGAGCGCCCTCCTCCGCGGCAGGCTGCAGCTCAATGTCTCTAAAAACGTCAAGATCAAGGCCGTCACCCTCAAGCTCATCGGCAAGGCCCGCACCGAGTGGCCCGAGGGCATCCCGCCGCACAAGATCGACCTGTTCGAGGAGCAGACGCTCCGCGCCCAGTCGCTCGTCTTCTTCCACGCCATGCACCAGGGCATGTGGGACACCGAGTACGGCAGCCAATGCACCTACTCGCACAAGTGCCCCAGCCCGACCGGCGCAACACACCCGGCCACCTCCACAGGAGGGTCATTACACATCCTCGGCAAGGGCCGCGCCGCCACCGCCGGGCCCAGCACCACCGGGCGCGAGTACAAGCGCCTCTCACTACAAGCCGTCAGCTCGCGCAGCCTGGCCGACGGGACCCCCGCCGACGCCGACTCCCCGCACGTCAGCCAAGTCCAAGTCCAAACCAAGGGCTACAAAGTCTTCCACCCGGGCACGTACGAGTACGCGTTCGAACTCCCAATCGACCACACCCAACTCGAAACCGCGCGCCTGCAGTACGGCTCGGTCCGGTGGGACCTCGAAGCCACGGTCGAGCGCGCGGGCGCCTTCAAGCCCAACCTGCACGGCTCGCGCGAGGTGTCCATCGTGCGGCTGCCGGACCAGCTCTCGCTCGAGACCATCGAGCCCATCTCCATCAGCCGCCAGTGGGAGGACCAGCTACACTACGACATCATCATCTCGGGCAAGAGCTTCCCCATCGGCGGGCGCATCCCCATCGCGTTCAAGCTCACGCCGCTGGCGAAGGTACAGGTGCACAAATTGAGGGTGTATGTCACGGAGAGCATCGAGTACTGGACGAATGACCGGCATGTGACGCGCAAGGACCCCGGGAGGAAGTTGTTGCTGCTGGAGAAGTCGGCGGGCAGGCCGCTGGATAAGCGGTATGCCGCGAGCGACATCCGCGTGCTGTCTGGTGGCGAGCTGGAGCCGGACGAGCGGGAGGAGGCCCGGCGGACGGCGCGGCGCCGGCGGATGCGCGAGGCTGGGCAGAGCGGGGGGGATGCGGCGGCCGCTGCCATCCCGCCGCTGCCCGAGCCGAGCGAGAATCTCCTGGGGGATCTGGATCTCGGGCTCGAGAGCTTCTGGGGCAGCACCGAGATCGAGATGAACGTGCAGCTGCCGACGTGCGAGATGATGAGCCGCGACAAGTCGATGCGGCTGCATCCGGATTGCAGTTGGAAGAATGTGAATGTCTTTCACTGGATCAAGGTAGGCTTCTCCCCCAATCCTCCATCCCAAGTTCTCACAGCTGACCCCCTCCGGCAGATCGTCATGCGCATCTCCCGCGCCGACGCCGACGACCCGACAGGCCGCCGCCGTCGCCACTTCGAAATCAGCATCGACAGCCCCTTCTCCGTCCTCAACTGCCGCGCCACGCAAGCCAACACCGCCCTGCCGCAATACACCGGCTGCGACGGCCCCCTCCCCGACAACCACCAGCAGCTCTCCTGCGGCTGCCGCGACGCGCCCCCGCTCGACAACCACCCCGCCCACCCCTCGGGCCCGCGCCCGTTAAACATGTTAGAGGAAAACATCCTCTCCCTCGCCGGCCGCCGCCTCCACCTCGACACCTCCCAACCACCGCCAGGCTTCCCCACCCTCCCGCGCGCGGCCCATCTCTCCTCCTCGCACCCGCAAAACTCCCCGCCCCCGTTGATGACCCCCGTCGGCGTCGAGCGACCGATCCACCTCCTGCGCCACCCATCCCACAACCCCCCCGCATTCGACGACGACGTCGCACCCCCAGCACTCCTGCCCCTTCCTCTGCAAACACCCCCGCCAAATTACGACCTAATCGTCGGCACCCCTAGCGTCGACGGGCTGGCGGACTACTTCGCGCGCCTGGCCGAGTACGAGGGGATGGTCTCACCTGTGTCTCCCACGGTCAGCGACGGTGCGCCCGGGGGAAGTGGCGGGGTGGACGGCAACAGCGGCGGTTCCGAAG
>FTDS01000399.1_pt1 | contig 8539 bp, 12 predicted proteins | sample 1639991 | NCBI WGS metagenome assembly FTDS01 (sample SAMEA3914869, study PRJEB12502) | metagenome | biome: forest; material: soil | place: USA | collected 2012-03-12 | depth 0.1 m
CATTGGCATGCGGCGCCGGCGCAACATGTGTCGACCCCGCTCCCCTACCCGCTTTCGTCCAACCTCGAGTTTGGGCAGTGGACTTTTGGTGGACTTTGCTGTGGATCTGCCGAGCAGTCACTGCCAGGCCTCTCCTTGCCACACTCCCCTTTGTCTCGCCCACCAACCCACCCCTCACGCCCCTCACTCCCCCGGCCTGCGCGGGCACCCGTGTGGACGTGGTGGTGGACAGCCCGCCGTGCAGCGTCGGTGGTTTATAAAGCGAACTGTTCGGCCGGCCGAGACTCGTCCAATCTTTCTTTTCTGTCCTTTTCCCATTTGATCATCCCACCTCCCTCTCTCTCCTTTCCTCTTTCCCCTTTATTATCAGTCTGAGTCCCGGTCTTGGCCACGGTCCCACTTACAACTTACATTCTACCCTCAAGCAAGTCGCTTGTCCTCGATACCCAACACCACCCGTAGTCGTCTCCCCTCAGCATCACCCTCCCCCAACCGCCACCATGTCCGTCTTCACCGAGCTCAAGACCCCGGTCACGGGCGCCTACCAGCAGCCCACCGGTCTGTACGTGATACATAATCCCCATCCAGAGGGAACGGGAGCTCGAGACTAACTTGCACCCCCCAGCTTCATCAACAACGAGTTCGTCGAGGGCATCGACAAGAAGACGTTCGAGGTCGTCAACCCGGCCACTGAGGAGGTCATCTGCTCGGTGCACGAGGCGACCGAGAAGGACGTGGACGTGGCCGTGGCCGCCGCGCGCGCCGCCTTCAACGGGCCCTGGCGCCGCGTCACGCCCCAGCAGCGCGGCATCTACCTGATCAAGCTGGCCGATCTGATCGCCGAGAACGTCGACCTGCTCGCCTCGGTCGAGTCGCTCGACAACGGCAAGGCCATCAACATGGCCCGCGGCGACGTCGGCGGCGTCGTCGGCTGCCTCCGCTACTACGGCGGCTGGGCCGACAAGATCGAGGGCAGCACCAAGGACATCAACCCCGACATGCTGCACTACACGCGGCGTGAGCCTGTACGTCCCTCTGGAACCCCCCACCCTGTGAGACAAACCGACTAACCCCCCGCAGATCGGCGTCTGCGGCGCCATCATCCCCTGGAACTTCCCCCTCCTCATGCTCGCCTGGAAGATCGGCCCCGCCCTGGCCACCGGCAACACGGTCGTCCTCAAGACGGCCGAGCAAACCCCTCTCTCAGGCCTCGTCCTCGCCCAGCTCGTCAAGCAAGCCGGCTTCCCCCCGGGCGTGCTCAACATCATCTCGGGCTTCGGCGCGGTCGCCGGCGCCGCCCTCTCCAACCACATGGACGTCGACAAGATCGCCTTCACGGGCTCCACCGCCGTCGGCCGCACCATCATGAAGGCCGCCGCCTCGTCCAACCTCAAGCGCGTCACCCTCGAACTCGGCGGCAAGTCCCCCAACATCGTCTTCAACGACGCCGACATCGACGAGGCCATCTCCTGGGTCAACTTCGGCATCTACTACAACCACGGCCAGTGCTGCTGCGCCGGCAGCCGCATTTACGTCCAGGCCGGCATCTACGACAAGTTCATCGAGGCCTTCCGCGCGCGCGCCCTCGCCAACAAGGTCGGCGACCCGTTCGAGGCGGATACCTTCCAGGGTCCCCAAGTGTCCCAAGTCCAGTATGACCGCATCATGGGGTACATCCAGTCCGGCAAGGAGGATGGTGCGCGGGTGGTGACGGGTGGTGAGCGCCATGGCGAGAAGGGGTATTTCATCCAGCCGACGATTTTCGCGGATGTTTCCCAGGAGATGAAGATCATGCAGGAGGAGATTTTCGGGCCGGTGTGCGCGATTGCCAAGTTTGAGACGGAGGAGGATGCAATTAGGCTCGGGAATGATACCGCGTATGGGCTGGCCGCGTCGGTGCACACCAAGGACCTTAACACTGCTATTCGCGTGAGCAACGGGCTCAGGGCGGGGACCGTGTGGGTCAACTGTGAGTTTTGCATCCTGATGTTGCGGGTGGGGGTTGATGGAGATGGGTTACTGACTGATTGGGTACAGGCCACAACATGCTCACCCCTGCGCTGCCGTTCGGCGGGTACAAGCAGTCGGGGATTGGTCGCGAGCTGGGCGAGGAGGCGCTGGCGAACTATACCGAGATCAAGAGCGTTGCTATCAACCTGGCGGGCAAGCTGTTCTAATTTGAGAGTGGTTGAGGTGGGGGGTTGAAGGGTGGGGATGTCCAGGGGGTTGGCGAGGGGAACGGGAACGTACTCCCAGGCGGTCGATTGTGACGAATAATGATTGTACGCGTTCGTGTTAAATACTAAGTAGCTTGGGCCGATGGCTGTGGGCGAAATCTGTTTTGAGTTTGACGATGGTTTGGTGGTTGTGCTGTGTTGGTGGTGTGTTGCGGCTATAATGTGTGATGGGGTTAAGCTGCCCCTGAATAGAGTAAACATGTCCGCCCCAGAAGACACCTACACATCCACACACACACACATCCATACAACTGATAGCTTATGTCGTTGTTCATGTGGAGATGAGGGTGTGAGGAGGCAAAGAGGTCCGGAATGGGTGGGCTAGCATAGCGAGCCGGCAGTCTGGCAGTTCGGTGGAGGGCGCAGTCTGGTGGAGGGGAAAGTCTGGTGGAGGAGGCACTCCGGGGGACGGAACCGTCCAGGAGAGGCGGCAGTCTGAAAGAAGGCACAATCTGGTCTGGGAGACGCCTACCCGGGGATGGGATCAGTCAGATGGAAGTGACATCAACCTGGAGGAGAGATCAGTGTGGGGGGGTGATTAATCAGGGAGAGAGGACAGTCTGGTGGAAGGGACAATCTGGTGAAGGACACAATCTGGGGAAGGGGAATACTCTGGTGAGGGGGCAATCTGGTGGAAGCATCAGTCTAGGGAATGGTCCACAAGTCTAGTGAAGGGAACATCAGCCTGGTAGAGGAAATAGTCTGGTAGAGGGAGCAGTTCTGGTCTGAGAGACACTCGTCTGGCAGAAGGATTAGCTAGGTGGAGGGGATATCAATCTGGCGGAGTGGAAGGGGACGGTCTGGTGCAGGGGACAGTCTGGTAGAGGGGGTAGGCTGGTCAGGGACATCACTCTGATGAAAGACTGGGCTTGGGAGAGGGATCAGTCTGGGGGAGGAGACAGTCTGGTGGAGGGATGAATCTGGGGAAGGGTTCGTCAGTCTGGTCACTGGTGGATGGAGCATTACTCTGGTGGAGGGAGCATCAGTACAGAGAAGGGAGCAGTCCTGGGGAGGGGGAAGTCGGGTGGAGGGGACTGTCTCCAGACGTAAACAAACAAAACCAAACAACCCCATCATGCAATGGTCATCCGGAGCAAAAGGCAAGAACCCTTCCATCCCATCTATCCCATCCCCCCCCTGCTCTTCTCCCAAACCCCACTCCCGCGCCTTCCCCCAACCCAGGGTATATATACCACCCCCCGCGTTCCAACTCTTGCCGCCTCCCCCCAATCAACGGACCACACGGTGCGCACCGGCGCGTGGTCAAGCGGCTTTGGGCGGAGGGTCAACGGCGGGGGATCTCAGCAACCGAAATGCCCGGGTTCGACTCCCGGGCAGCGAAGAAAAACTCTCCACAAGAATCACAGGAGAGTTTTCGTACCCACCCACCTCCTCTCGACCGGCGAGGGGCGTTGGGTGGCGAGCTTTTTGGCTTTTCTTTTTTGTTATGTTGCTTTGTTTTGGTGTGTCGGGTTAGGAGGCCGGATCTTAATGTGAGGAGACGGTACCCTAGATACTAGATGTCTCTGTCCCTGCCTCAGCAACATCTTGTTGCTCTACTCTTGATACTGCCGTTGACATCAAGTCAAAATACCATTTTATTCTTACATCCCGATCCGCTGGCAAACTGACGACATTCTGCGACAGCCTCAGGCTTCCACCAAGCTACCGACGGGCTCAAAGTCCAGCCTGACAACAACTCCAATCACTTCAACAATCTCTGTACAAGAATATCCAAGCCTCGCTATCACCACCAGCAGTATCGCTATAAAACACAATAAACAAAAACACATCACGCCCTGCCGCCCCTCCCGCAAGCCATCCAACACCCCCCCTCACCCAGGAACACTCCCACCCAAGATCAAGATCCACATCCCCTTTCCAGCCGGCTACATGAAATCCCCCCTCTCTCCCACCCACCCTTCGCTCTCTCTCCGAGTCCGACCGACCCTCCCGCCACATCCCGCTTCATCCTTCGCCAACACGGCGGGGAAAGGCAGGTGACAGCGGCAGGAGAGGGGCATGTTACCCAGGCCCACAGGAATAAAGAGAAGTGGAGGGATGGAAAGGTGGCTGTCTCGCCGTTCTCACCGTCCGGGAGACGCCTGACACGGAACCAGAGTGATTAATCACTCACCTCGGTCTCGCCGCCGTATCCGCCCTCACCGAGGGGGATGCCCAACACTTGTGCGGGGGGAGTGAGGGTGGTGTTGGGTATCGGCAAGGATGCCCTGAGAGCCCAATCTGACCCTCAAGGCTCACCGTGCAGCTCGCCACTGGTTCGCTCTCACCTGGGTGAATTCCCAACGCTACTGTGGCAGTAGTGGTGCTCACCGTCCAGCTCGCCACTGGTTCGCTCTCACCTGGGTGAATCCCCAACGCTCTTGTGGCAGTAGTAGTGGTGGTCGGCCATCAGCGACGCCCCCAACACCTGTGGGGCGGCGGAGGAGGATGTGGTGGTGGGAGTCGTGGACTACCTCTGTGTTGATCCCCTCAAGGCTCACCATCTTATCTACCCATACAGTAGGAAAAGCTAACAATCTTGTGGTGGTAGTGGTGGTTTCGGTGGCCACCATCAGCAACGCCCCCAACACCCTGATGGCAGCAATAACCCCGGTGTTTGGTACCGAAGGACAACCTCGGTGTCGATCCCTCGAGGCTCACCACCCTATCCACTCTCACCTGGGAAAACCCCCCACCATCCATATGGCAACAACTATAGCCGCGGTGGTTGGCACCATCCACCTCGGTGCCACCACCGCCCACCCTCACCACATCCAAAATCCCCAACACCTTTCCGGCGGTTGGCCACCTCGATGGTATGGTAGGTACCCACCCCAACAAACAACGCCCCGCCCCGCTCCCGGGCCGCGGTATGAAGGCACAGGGACGGGGCTGGGCTGGCTCTCCGTCGCCGCCCAACACCCGGGTGGAGTGCCATCCATCCATCCATCAGGGCAAGGCAACCACCCGCCTTAGACACCGTACCAACCCCACCATCCTGGCGTATCTCGCCTGCTGCATAACCGCGGCAGGCGGATCCCGGAGGAGAGTGATGGGGGGGGGACGGTGTAATGGGACAAGGGCCGTGGTGGGAACAGGGATGGCCTGACATGGAAGGGGTCGTGACGGTAACGAGGAGGGGTCATGAGGGTAACAGGAATAGCCTGAAGAGGATCATGAGGCAACAGAAACCACCCCAAGGTAAAATGGACAGCCAGGATGGAAGGTCTGACACAACCCCGTTCAGCTGGGCAGGGACATTACCAGCCCACGAGGCATGAACGCCATGAATCCTTCCAGCCACCAACCCATCCAGACAGACTGTGGACAGGAGAATAGTCATGCCATAGCCGCGACGAGAGCCAGGTGGGAGCCCCGACAAGATTCAGGCAGGAACCCCGATGAGACCCGGGTGGAAGCGACGAGACCCAGGGAGAAGCCACGATGAGAGCTAGGTAGGAGCCACGACGAGAGCAGGCAGGCAGCTTGCCAGTCAGTCAGTCAGTCACCCGCGATCAAGTCAGGTAACTTGCTCGTCAACCCGCCAGAAAAACAACACGACAACCCCAGACCGATTTGTCAGGCAACTCGCCAGCGGCCGCGCGGACTTGGCTTGACTCACACGCCTCACCGACGGTGAGGGGGGCCAAGCCGTCCCTTGGGCATGCCCCTCCCCCTCCGTCCTGTCCAGGAGCGAGCGGGTGTGTCCGCATCAGGCAGCGACCGCTTGCCCTGCCTGTCTGTCCGTCCACCAGCTGGCGGTGGGATGACCTGACCTGACTTGCCTGACTTGACGGACGGTGGGTAGCTCGGCCTGACCGCGAGTGGGTAACCTGGCCCTGATCGGCCTGACCGGCGGTGGATAGTTCGGCCTGACCGGCGATGGATAGTTCGGCCTGACCTGCTCGAGGAACAAAGAGAGAGAGCGAGAGTGACAGGCGTGTGCGTGTGTGTGGGTGGATGTGGAACCCAGCGGCAACCTCCCACCCCAACGCATCGAGGCGAGACGAGGCAGGGCGGCAGGTAAACAGCCACCCGCCGACGTCCAACAACGCCCGAGGTCGTTTCCATTCCCATCCCCACCGCCAGCGGCAGTTCCATCCACACTGGTGCATTGAGTCTGCCTCACCCCCCCCTCCAGCGGAAACACACCCCCCTCCGGCGAAAACACCCACCTCGGGGTGGCAAAAAGCTATTTCGGCACCACCAGAGAGAAAGATAGCCGCCGGTAGGAGGGGGGCAAACAACCGAGCCCGGTGGTGTTTCGGCGGTTCTGTATGACCAGCGGAGAAGGGAGACACGGAGAAGATGGGGCAGGACAGCCACGGCAGGACGGGGGAAACGGTATGGGACATGACGGCAAGCCCAGCACGGTCCGCGCCCGCAAGGCGCCAGCAAGGCAACCGCCGCCGCCGTCGGCCAACCATTCCGCGGGAGGGTACGAGACGGGGGTGGCTTGGGGAGTGGGGAGGGGGAGGGAGGGACGCGAGGAGGGGGGGGTGGGGGGGGGCAGCAAGTCCGCCCGCGAGTCCGCCCGCCGTGTCCTGCCCTCAGCGGAGCGGAGCCCGTATGTTCCCTCCCAGCCAGCCAGTCGACAGTGACGCTTGTCCGTCCCGTCGTCTGCTTGCCAAGCAAGCCAAGGTGAGGCCCATCATCCTCCTGCCCCGCCTCCTCCCTGTCATCGCCCTGGGGCGCCACTAACCAGTCGGTTTGTGGGGCCATGCCGCGAGGGCGCGTGACAGCGCGAGTCCATCTCCGTCTCCGCTCGCGACTTCGCGGTTTGGGGAGGTGGGTGTTGGTTGCGGCACGGATGGTTATGACGATGATGGAAGGGTGGCGTGTTCTTCTGCCCCGCGTCTGGCATTTCCGAGCCCAGCCAGGCTGCTGAGTGAGCCGGTCCAGACAACGCGCGGGGGAGGCTGAGGGGGATGGATACGATCGCGCCCATCTTGAGGGTGGTCTGGCCCGGATGAGAGAGCAGGTTCAGCTGGCGTCGTCGTCTGCCGCATTGGTCATCGCATGGGATGGCATGGCATGGTATGGTATCTCATGGCACGGCATGGCATCGCGTCGAAGCCGCCATGACGAGCAGATCCTTCAGGTTGGGGAGCGGCCGGCTTACGTCAGGGGATGACTGGTCCGGGAGCCTCGCGGTCGCCTTGCGGGCAGGGCATTCATCAGCCAGCCAGCCTGACGGTCGGCGAAGAGCGAGGTGGCTTGCCCTAACTTCCAGGTGACACACCCACTTGGGGAACAGGTGGGAGGTGAGGGAATTGTCTGGGCATGACTGGCGCTGCCTTGCCTGGCTCGGTCTGGACAGGCTGGCCCGGTCTGGTCCTGGAAGTCCTACCCTACCCGGCCCTACCTTCTCTTTCTCTGAGGAGAAGGGTGGCATGGCTGGATTGGGAAGACAGAAATGGCTGCCTCGGGAGGGCGCCGAGCATCGGCTGCTGGATGGGCAACGCGTGGGCGGGGCCCAAATATAGAGTCCTGGGGGGGAGGGCGAGCCAAAATTAGCAGTCTGCTGTTGAGGAGGGAGAGGGACGTTGCGGGGAGTGAGTGTGGGAGTGTCAATGTGGTGTTGTGGGGGTGTTGTGAGAGTGTCAGTGTGCAAGTGTGCAAGTGTGTGTGCGTGTAAGTGGATGAGTGGATGGATGCCAGTGTGTGTCTGTGTCTGTGTTTGCGAGAGACGAGAAGGACGAGTCCTCAGGCCAGGCTGTGAGGGACAGGCTGTAAGGTGGCCAGGTTCGGGGGGCCAACGGGGCAGCGAGAGAACAGCTTGTGGTAGGGCAGCGTTCGTTGCACCAGGCTGGGAATCCTCCGCCCGGCAGCCAGCAGCCCCCAGCCTGCCTGTCTCTGCCTTGCGAGATGGGAGGAGGAGAGTCTGTCAGGCGCCCAGCCGACAGCAGCAAGCAGCCAGGGGGGCGGCAGGACAGCGCCACGGAGATGTCGTCATGTCACGCCTGGGGTATCGGGGGGATTGGGGGAATTGGGGTGAGCTGGCCCTCAGCGATCAGTCCGAGACGGACCAGGAAGGCATGATGGGATGGTGGTGGGTGGGAAAGCATTTCTCGGCCTCGAGGACGAGGGAGTCAGTCAGTCTGAAGGAAAGAAAGAAGGTGGCGCGGCATTGGCCGGTTGCGGGGTCAGGCTCAAACCACGGCGGGTAAGGGACAAAGAAAAGGGCCAGCAGGGGCGCCACAGGGGCCTGTCGACAGAAAAACAACACCAGGTTACTGTTTGGGGCTCTCAGGTTCCCGCTCGGGACAGGCCAGGATCGACGTCATGCGCCGTGGTGG
>FTDS01000565.1_pt1 | contig 8416 bp, 7 predicted proteins | sample 1639991 | NCBI WGS metagenome assembly FTDS01 (sample SAMEA3914869, study PRJEB12502) | metagenome | biome: forest; material: soil | place: USA | collected 2012-03-12 | depth 0.1 m
ACAGCTTGGTGCCCGTCAGGCCGATGCCCCTCAGATACTCGAGCAGGGTGATCTCGGGGTCGATCTCGTCCAGCACGACACGGGTGCCGTTGAGGAAGAAGCGGAGGGTGTCGTCAAAGGTGGTGGTCAGGGCGGCGGTGGGCGGCACCTTGGCCGGTTCTGGTGGGACGGTGGGGGGTGTCATTGTGAAGGTGTGTGGGTGTGTGGGAGGTCTGGTGTAGCTGGACGTGGACGGCGTCGTTGGTGGTGTCTGGCGGTGTGTCGCCCACCGTGTGTTTGGGGGGGTTGCGTGTGCTAAGACTCGGCGGCGAGTTTGTCGTCGTGGTCTCACAGCATTCCACGACAGCTGCCCGGGACAGAGGGTATTTGGTTCAACAACCAACGCCAACCAACAACAAACAGCTTGTCTGTCTGTCTGTTTGTGTCTGGTGCTTGTTCAGTTGTCGATTAATTTGTTGATTGATGGCTATTACTGCCAGCGCCCCGTCCAGCGAGACAGACAAGCAACAACTACTCCTGGCGAGATGGGATGAAGCACGACTGGACGGTGGAGTGGCGAGCCCTCGGGTACAGACGGTCGAGGGGCCGCCACAGGCCCTTAAGTTGCCTTCAGTTGGGTTGGGCTGGATTCAGGACGACGCCGTCATCTCTCACTGGCGCCAGAGTCCGACCGGGATGCCCCGCAGCTGCCCGCATGCTGGTGCTACAGGGGTGCCCGCTGCGGGCCAGTCTCCGTGTACGATTATGGAATACGTACCCAGAAGCTGATAGCAGCCATGTCACGGTGCTAGAGCGAATGGGAGGTTGCTGTCTCTTTGTTCTGACTCGAGAGTGAGAAGAGAGAGGGTGCAGGTGGACGGTGGAGAAGAGCTTATCGGGCAGGTGGGGGAGCTGCCGCTATCAGTTGGGGCATTCCCCGCTGTGGTGCAGGGGTCCCAGGGGTCCCTTCAGGCTCCAATTGGCGTCGGCGGGCTCCGGCCACGCGCCAACCGCCGTTCTCCTCCCTCCAACGCACTCTCAGCCAGCCTGGGGGTCGTGATGGTGGCAGCGGCCGGAGCTCTCCCTGGTGTGTTTCGCTGGTGTCTGTCTGGGCATACCAATGCTTGAATTCTCCGAAGGCGGGAATCATTAAAAGAGGGTTAGGGTTTAGCGTGTGCTGGGGTAGGTAGCTGATGGGAGTGTTGAGGGGTGCTGACTGAGAGGTTCTGGGCTGGGCGCGCTTCAGGTCTCACTCACCAATTCATTGTCAAACAAACCTCTCCTCTTCCTCTGCCATCATCCCCTTTCAGCATTCCCCTCAGGATGCTCCCGCCCAACAGCCTCATCGCCCGGGGTCATGCTCAGCTACGCCTCTGCTCACGACGACCTACCGTGCCCTTGCTGCCTCCTCTCGCCTTCGCATGACTGCCGTCTCGCCCGAAATGCAGATCGTCCTGCCCAAGACCCCAAAGCCCTACCCACTGCGGACTTGATCGACGAGTCCATGATGGCGTTTGCAACATCGCCATGTGCCGCCCCTAGGCCCTCGTCGATTGACTCGCCCGAGCAACACCCCAGAAACGACTGACACCCACCGCCATTCGGAACCCAACCGAGAAGTCGGTCAAGTCGGATCGAAACAGCTGCTGCATGACGACCACCCTTGGCACGGGGCCCGCGCACCACGACTCGCAACAGATGAGCAGTCCGACCTCTCGGTCTGAGGCCAACATCAGATGCCGCTGCCGCCGGTGGGCTCATGCTGCCCTTGTCCTGGTCCGTCGCTTGGCATATCAACCGAACTAATTATGCCCCAACCCCTCCTTCTCCGCACGACCTCGCCCAAACGGGGCCTCGTTGGTCGTCTGCTCTTGGTTGCGAGGTCTGTTGGACCGCCGTGCCCTGGGAAAATGGGAAATGGACGCCGGATATTTAACAAACCCCGCGGGGGGTCGTCTGCGGGGGGTAGGGGGAAGGGAATTTGTTTCCAAGGTGGAGGGGGGGGGAGACCGGCTGTTAAAAAGGACGGCGGCCTTGAAAGTTGAAACGCTACCTTCCTCCGCTCCACCCTTCTCCATATCCCGCACCGACGACACCACCACCGCCCGCCCACCATGCAACCCCAGTTCTTCAACACCATCAACGACGAGCTGCGCGGCAGCGCCGACGTCCACCACGTCACCGACCCCCGCACCGAGGAACCCCTCTGGCCGTGCCCCGTCGCCACCACCCAAGACTTCGAAGATGCCGTCGCCGCCGCCCAAGCCGCCTTCGTCACCTGGGGCCAAACCACCGTGGCCGAGCGGCAGGCCCTCCTGATCAAGCTTGCCGACATCATCAAAGCCCACGCCGACGAACTCGCCACCATCCTGATGAAGGAAACCGGCAAGTCCCGCGTCCTCGCCGACATCGACGTGCAAGCCAGCATCGGCCAGTGCATGTACTACGCGCACAACGCCCTCTCCGACGAGGTCCAGCACGAAGACGCCAACGGCCGCGTCGTCGCCACCCACCTCCCCCTCGGCGTCGTCGGCGCCATCGCCCCGTGGAACTTCCCCCTCATCCTCTCCAACATCAAGGTCGTCTCCTCCCTCGTCACGGGTAACTGCGTCATCGTCAAGCCCTCCCCCTTCACCCCCTACGCAGTCATGAAGTGGGCCGAGCTCAGCCGGGGAGTCCTGCCCCCCGGCGTCTTCCAGGTCGTCAACGGCGGCGCCGAGTTGGGCGCCGCCATGACCGCCCACCCGGGCATCGCAAAGATCTCCTTCACGGGCACCATCGCCACGGGGAAACGCGTCATGGCCGCCTGCGCGAAAACTCTCAAAAAAGTCACCCTCGAACTCGCCGGCAACGACGCCTGCATCGTCCTCCCCGACGCCGACCTCGACACCGCCGTCCCCAGCATCGCGAGCGGGGGGTTCTTCAACGCCGGCCAGGTCTGCGTCGCGAGCAAGCGGGTGTACGTGCACGAGAGCATCTACGATGAGTTTCTTGCCAGGCTGGTGAAGGTGGTCGAGGCGGGGTATGCGGTGCATGACGACGGGAACGTGCCGAGTGTTTTTGGGCCGGTGGATAATAAGGTGCAGTATGAGGTTGTGAAGGGGATTGTGGAGGATTGTAAGAAGAAGGGGTATCAGATTGTGCTGGGGGGGAAGACGGAGGGGGTGGGGAAGGATGGGAAGGGGTTCTGGATCCAGCCGACGATTGTGTCGCGGCCGCCGGAGGAGTCGTTGCTGGTGCAGGAGGAGCAGTTTGGTGAGTCGAGTCGCGATGCTTTCCCTATTCCAAACAAAACCTGTGTCCCATCGGCGTAACCTCCCCCCGGCTGACTTTTTTTTTCCACTCCTCTCAGGCCCCATCCTCCCGATCCTGTCCTGGACCGACGAGGACGACGTGGTGCGCCGCTCGAACCTGGCCAACGCGGGGCTGGGCGCGTCGGTGTACTCGGCCGACGTGGCGCACGCCGAGCGCATCGCCCGCCGCCTCGAGGCCGGCAGCGTGTGGATCAACCAGGCCGAGCGGCCCAACTGCGGCGCGTACTTTTCGGGGATCAAGGACAGCGGGTTTGGGGGCGAGATGGGGAGGCAGGGTCTGTTGTCGTATGCGTATACGAAGTGTTTGCATTTCCCGAAGGCGGGCTAGGGGGTTGCGCTGTAGTACATAGGGCTGGGGGGGATGATTTGGGTATCCCGAGGGCCAATTTCAATGCTTACCCGAGCCGTTGAACCACGCACCATTCACATCATCCTATGTCTCGCCCGCGTGCTCAGCTCCAGGTACAACAAAGCCCGGGCATCAAAAACACACTGAGAGGTTGGTCACTTGATATGACGTGGTTCGTATGGACCCCGCGGTGGCTGAGAGCGGTCAGCCCGCCCATTGGCCGCGCCTGGACCCTGAACCGAGCAGTGATGCTCAGCCAAGACCGCCCTGGCGGCACTGCGACCCTGGGGGATGGTCGAATACGAGACCACCCTGCCGTCCGGGGGAGGGGGGAGCGAATTAGGTTGGGGGGTTGCAGAATGTGGCGTTTTTTATTTTTTTGGTCTTCTATTTGGGTGACGGGTAAGGTGAGGTGTGACTTTGTGAGAGGGGGCAGGGAGGGCTGATGATGATGGGCTGGGGTGGTGATCATGGCGTGCCTGTGAGATGATGTGATGGGTTGGCGGTGGTGCTGTCTATAAGAGGAGGTTGGCTCCCGCATCGTGCCCACCCTCATCCTCACCACCTTCGTCACCACCGTCGTCACCAGTCCTTCGTTTAACTGGTCAACAACCCAACTCTCGTTTACTTACCAACCTCCCACAACACCACACCATCACCCTCACCCACCCCAACCACCACCATGAAATTCCTCCCCATCTTCCTGGCCACCACGGCCTCCGCAACAGACTACTTCCTCCGCTTCACCCCGACCTCCCTCACCCCCTCCACCACCCCGTCCTGGCTCACCTCCAACCGCCTCCGCACCAACGCAACCATCTCCCCGGTCCTCCCCGCCCCGCCTTACAACCCCGCCGACCACTTCGCGCGCTTCACCCCCGCCAACCCCTCGGACCCTTACACCCCCCTCATCGTGGTCGCCACCAACCCGCACCCGCCTCCGGTCCCGGGGTATCTGGGACTGAGTGACAAGGACGGGGTGGCGGATGGGTATCGGGCGGTGGAGAGTTGGCGGGTGGAGGAGGAGGGGCCGGGTTTCTTGTATAAGGAGTGGGGGGTTGTGGAGGTGAAGGGCGGGAGGTGTAAGCCCGGGCGGAAGGTTTTGAGGTATAAGCCGGTGGGGGGCGGGGCTTGGGGGTGGTTTGCTGTTAAGGAGGGGGAGAGGTGTAAGTTCTTTTTTTTGTGAGGTTGTTTTTTGGGGGGAGGGGGGAAACAGGAGGTGGTGGGTGCGTGCTGACTTGATATAGGGGTGCCCTGGTACATCAAGAAATCGCCGGCCAACGAGGCCACGCTCGCGACGTGGGAGTATATCTCGATTGATATTGAGCTGGTTGTGGCGACGGGGCCGGTCAACTCGAACGCGCCGGGTGGGGTGGAGGAGTGAAGACGGTTTGGACGCGGGAGGGGCGCAGACGGAGTTGATATTCGTGTTAGCACGGCAGACGGATTTGATGCTGGCGAGGACTAGTACATGCGAGCGGAGCGGATGTTAATGAGAGACGAAACACATACGGTCGGACTTGATATCTACTTGGCTTCTTCAATCCATGGCTTCTTGCATCGTTCAGGATTCCCTCGAACGGCTCCCCATCCCGTAACCCACCAACCCATCACCACCGGCAACACCAATCCGGCCTCCCGGACCATAAAGCCTATCTCCGACTCTCCCAAGTACGGATATCCCGTCAGCAACGGCATTCAACCCCATATTCCCACCGATTCCCGACCCTCGGCTCCGCCCACGCCGGCGCGCTTGGCGGTGCGGAGAGCCGAGCAACCCCACCTTGCCCGGGGCGGGGGACACACAAGACACTGCTTGTGTCCCCCTATCTCAACATTAAGAAGCCCTCGGCAGGATCGACTTGGCAGATCCGGAGGATCCGGGCCCTGGACACCGCCAGAACAAGGCCAGAACTCAGCAAGCAACGGCTACAACTCACCAACCCCTCACCGGCTAGCCAGCCCCTGAGTCGTGGTGCCCGCCGCCGCTTGCTAGCCCGGGCCCAGCGGGCGGGCTGCCTCGGCAACTTTGCTGCATCCCCGCATCTGGGGTAAATGTGGGGGAGGGGGGGACAGGGGGCCCGCCAGTGTGGGCGAGACATGGGACGACGGGTTATAAGACGACGGCGTCGCCACTGTCATGACCGTTGGAACATTTCACATTTCACTCGACTCGATATCCAACCCTCTCACAAAACATCTCACCTGAATCTTTTGATTCTCCCCATCTCTTCCACCCAGCCAGTTCCCAAAATCCACCCACCCAACCACCAAAATGGCACCCAAGCCCAAAGCCCCCGTCTACGTCCTCGGCGTGGGCATGACTAAGTTCATCAAACCCCGCGGCAAGGTCGACTACACGGAGCTCGGCTACGAAGCCGGCATCAAGGCGATGCTCGACGCGCACATCACCTACGACGACGTCGAGCAGGGCATTGCCTGCTACTGCTACGGCGATTCCACCTGCGGGCAGCGCGTCTTCTACCAGTTTGGCATGACGCAGATTCCGATCTATAATGTGAACAACAACTGCTCGACGGGATCGACGGGGTTGGCGATGGGGCGGAATATGATCGCTGCGGGGGCCGCGGATTGTGTGCTGGTTGTGGGGTTTGAGAAGATGATGCCGGGGAGTCTGCAGAGCTTTTTTAATGACCGCGAGTCGCCGTTGGGCACGACGTATGCGATGATGGCCAAGACGAGGGGCGTGACCAAGGCGCCGGGCGCCGCGCAGATGTTTGGGAATGCGGGGAGGGAGTATATGGAGAAGTGAGTCCTTCTTTTGCTTACCGTTCTTGGATGGCATGCTAACTGGCACCAGGCACGGTGCGACCGCCGAGGACTTTGGCGAGATCGCGCGCATCAACCACGCGCACAGCGTCAACAACCCGTACTCGCAGTTCCATGATGTCTACACGCTCGAGCAGATCATGGCGTCGCCCAAGATCCATGACCCGTTGACCAAGCTGCGTATGGCACCCCTTCCCCCCTTTTTACGCATTCAACAACTAACCCCCGCCCTCTAGAATGCTGCCCAACCTCCGACGGCGGCGCCGCCGCAGTCCTGGTCTCCCAAGAATTCCTCGACGCGCGCCCCCACCTCAAGTCCCAGGCGGTCCTCATCGCCGGCCAATGCCTGGCCACCGACGCGCCGTCCCTCTTCTCGACCTCCGCCATCGACCTCGTCGGCCGGGAGATGACGACCCGCGCCGCCAGCGTCGCCATGGCCGAGGCCGGCGTCACCCCCGCCGACTTTTCCGTCTGCGAGCTCCACGACTGCTTCTCCGCCAACGAGATGTGTCTCATCGACGCTTTGGGTCTGTCCGAACCGGGCAAGGCGCACGAGCTTGTCCGCGCTGGCGGGATTACCTACGGCGGCAAGGTGGTTGTCAACCCCTCCGGAGGGTTGATCTCCAAGGGCCATCCCCTGGGTGCCACGGGTATTGCGCAGTGCGCGGAGCTGGTCTGGCATCTCCGTGGATGGGCCAACAACCGCGCGGTGCCGCATACCAAGTGGGCGCTGCAGCATAATTTGGGATTGGGGGGTGCCGCGGTGGTGACGGTTTACCGGCGTGCGGATGGCCAGGAGGCGCCGGTGGTGGACTCGGCGGCGGTGGGCAAGGCCAATGGCCAGGGGTATAACCCGGCCGTGGAGGCCAAGGGGTTCACCGAGGAGCAGGCGAGCCGGACGCGGAGCAAGGATAAGAAGAGCGACTTTGCGTTGATGGCGACGCTGCCACTGTTGAAGGCTGCGCAGGCGAAGGTGTAGGGGGCCTGTCGAGGTCCGGGAATGAGTGTAATACGTGATGTTGGAAGTAGTTAGTTAGTTAGTTGGTTAGTCTTGTTAGTCAATTCTTGCCTATCCTCCTATCACGTCTTGATCTGCCTTGCCAACCGGTGATTCGTGTGGTGGCGTGGGCTGATGTGCGGTGGTGTGTTTTGTCTTCGCTCAGATCGCCGTGTCTGAGCTATAATAAGCCCAGCATGTTCCCGCTGCGGAAGGACACGCAATGTGTCGACCCAAAGCGGATGGTCTGCCGGTCGAGGCTGTCTGGTCTGGCCTGGTCTGGCCGCCGCTAAAACAAGAGGCCAAACAGGCCCACACTCAAAACGCTGCGTGGAAGCGGATGGAAAAGGTTGCGAGCCTGATGCGAGGAGGATGGAAGAGGGAGGAGCAGAGAGACGGTGGAGTGTGAGAGAGGAAGCTGGGGTTCCGGCTTGGCGAGGCGCCTGCAGGGGAGCCACTGGGGGCAGCCACGCGGGGCTTTTTAGGGCCAGTTGGGGCCACTCGCAGCCGCCCGGGGCGAATCAGGGCCGTTCAGCTGGGGGGCCCTGCAACAGGCTGCAGCAGAAGCTGGACTCGTCTTGGGCCGTGCCCTTGTCGGAGCTTGTTCCATGAGGCTTCGATCCGGAGATCACACGCTTCCAAACACCACACCACAGCCACCAAGCCCCCGGAGCATTATGCGCGGCACTGCAGGGTCGTGGTGGCCGTTGTGCCCATGCTGTTTGTGGGTTGGCTGCCTGGTGAAGGGGTGGTCTCGGCCTGGTGTGTGGCTGTCCTTCCTTGTCTTCGTCTTCCTGGTCCTGCCTCGGTGAGAGGAACACAACAGGTTGGCTTGTCCCTGGCCATCTCGCCATCTTGCATCGATCGCCCGTCCCATGTCGCCCCTGCATCCGAAATCTCATTCCATCGTGCAGCATCCAACTCGCCGTCGCTCCCTCCGTCGAGTCTCTTCCACCCAGGCGCACTATCCTCCGCTGGCTCTATCTC